>Ga0208299_1000955_pt1 | contig 23247 bp, 22 predicted proteins | sample 15_taG_FD_184089 | JGI IMG/M metagenome (GOLD analysis project Ga0208299, IMG submission 184089) | Marine viral communities from the Subarctic Pacific Ocean - 15_ETSP_OMZ_AT15312 metaG (SPAdes) (version 2) | ecosystem: Environmental > Aquatic > Marine > Oceanic | place: Pacific Ocean | collected...
GTTCGAAGGAGAACACATGACAAACGAGACTATCGAGGCATCAGCCCCAGATACCACCTCAGATGCCACAGAATCAACCCCTGTTACATCCGAGGAAACCACCAATGGTAATACACCGGTGGAGACTAGCGAACCAACAGAGGGCATCTCCGATGACTTCTTAGAAAACTTTAATCTAGATTCTTTATTGAATGCTGATTTCTCTAATGATGAGATAATGAGCACAACACATAAAGGATTACCTGAATATCAAGAGATATTGAAGCATCTGCCTGAAAATGGTAGAAAGCTTATTTCAAATCTACGTTCAATGACAACGAAGAAAACACAGGAAGTTGCTGAGATTAGAAGGGATTTAGAACAAAAGCTTGCAGCTCTTGAACAGGAAAAGGCCGCACTATATAGTGGACAGTTTGCTGATAATGTAAAGACCATGGCAGCAGATCCTGAAACACCACATGATCTATTCAGTGATAAAGGAATGGAAGCAAAGATTCAACAGGAAGCAGCTAAACTATTCCAGGAAATGTTAAGACCTGTTCAGGAAGAGATGTTTGTTAATAACAGAACTGCTCAACTTGAAACGTTTAAGCGTGATAATCCTGACCTAATGGATCCTGAAATCAAGATTGAAGTTGCTAAACTATTAAGAGATAGATCAGAACTTAAACTTGAAGATGCCTACTTTATAACTAAGGCTAAAGTCGATAAACACAGACTGAATGAATTGGAAGCATCCAATCGTCTTCAGAAAGATAAGGCAAGAGAATCATGGAATAAAACATCCAACGGTTCTAATGTCGGTAAAACAGGTAGCCCCAAGTTTAGAGATGCTTGGGAAGCTTACAACTACCACAAGGCTAATAAATGAAAATGATATATTTACCTCATTATGTGAAAGGGTCAATCCATTTTACAAATGATAATAATAATGAAGGGGCAAGCTCTCCCGCCCTGTATGTAGAGGACTATCAGATGCATGATCAGCACTATGATAACAACCAAAGCAATCACTGGGAAGCGACTTCGAACACAGGATCATTGTTCTTAAATGATTATCTGATTGTAGATTTTAATATTAACTTTGACTATAACTATATAAAAGGATAAAAAAATGTCAATATCAAATGAACTACTAAGTTCAACATTATATAGTATCCGTGATGGCGAAGTTGATGAGCTATACCAGAAGGTTGCGTTCTTGGACCACTGCAAACGTGCAGGTGGTCAGGTTTACGAAGATGGCGGGATCAAAATCCAACGTCCTCTAAGTATCTCTGAACACAGTTCAATTACATCTCTTCCTACTGGTTATGAGCCTGTTAACTTAGCAGTATCAGATACTATGGAACCGGCGATATATTCATGGGCAGACTTTGCTGCTCCTATCGTCATTACCAAAAAAGAAGAACTTGAGAATAAGTCTGAAAAGGCCATTGTCAAGATTGTAGAAGCCCGTATGCGTAACGTTATGGGTATGCTCCGTCGTGAGATTAATAAGCAGATTCTTGCTGGAAACAGTGGCGTACTTGCAACCTTGAATTCCTTGAACGGTATTCCTGCTGCTAGTACAACTGGATTCCTTGAGCAAGGCGCAGCTACACCTGCTGGACAGACCAACACCGTTGGTGGAATCCAGAAATCAGTTGTAGATGTTCAGGGTTGGTACAACCGTCAGTTTGATGCTGGTGGTGCTTTCGGTACTAACGGACTTCGTGGTATGCACCAGATCTGGACCGAGACAAATTCAAGAGCACCTATGGGTGAGATTGATGCAGTTCTTATGTCAGAAGCTGGATTCGCTAACTACAAACGTGCATTGTTCCAACAGGAACGATACATCGATGAGAAGTCACTTGATGGTGGACGTATGGCACTGCTCTTTGGTGGAGCTCCTTGTGAGCAAGACCTTTCAATGCCTGATGCTACTGTTAATGGTGCTGGACTTGCTTCAACTGCATACTTCCTAAACTTCGATGGTATCAAACTTTGCATGCATCCTGATGCTGACTTCGCTGTCTCTGACTTCGAACACATCTCAGGAACAACTGCAAGAGCTGCTACACTATACTGGAAAGGCCAGCTTATTGCTGACCATCTCGGTTCTCAAGGCGTCCTTTGGGACGGGGAGGCGTTCTAATGTCACGTTCAGGATTACAATATCTCGAGACTACTGGCATCGATCCTGTAACTGGACTTGCTGTTGATGTACCTACCGCACTTAATCGCACTGAAAAGCGTGAAGTAATTGCTGGTGGAACAATCACTGCAGGCGACGTTGTTGCTTTCGATACTGGTGCTGCTGATTCAGCACGTTCACTAACTGTAACACAAGCTGGCGCAACTGCTAATGGTAACCCACTTTCATGTGGTGTTGCTCTTTCAGATGCTGTTGCTGGTGACAAATTCGAAATAGCCGTTAAAGGTTACGTAGAAAATGTCCATTGTGTTGGTGGTACCGCTTTAGGTGCTCCACTTACAGCTGGTCGTGGTGCTGGTTCTGTAGATACAGCTCTCGCTACTGATATTGCTTCTGCTTTTGGGGTCACCCTCGAAGCCGAAGCTGGCGGTACCGTAGATCTGATTCTATTTGGTAGCTAAACCATTACTGGGGGGTGGTCCGATCCTGTGTTGGATCATCCCCCTATTTTTTAAGGAATAACATGAATTTAAAAGAACTACGAAATAAAATCAAAAACATAACTGATTACAATCCTGAGGTGCAGTCGTACCTTGATGATTTAGATAGTTTAATAAATGATTCTTATTCAAATGTATACACAGCAAAGAGGTGGAACTTTGCACAAACCCACAAAAATGTAGATATATATCCAGATATATCAGGATCAGAACATCTGAATGCTAACGTATCAGATGGTGTCCGGCGTATCACATTCAGTCTTAATATACCTGAATTAGAGGAATACGCTACAGAATGGGAAGGACAAATCTTTCAGTATGAAGATAGAGATTATACGATTGATCAAGTCATTTCCGCAAATGAAATAAGATTAAGAGAGCCGTTTAGAGGAACATCAACACCTGACGCTGAAGTCTGGAAGATCATTCATCGTCACTATAACCTACCGGCAGACCTTATAGAGATATTAAGCATTTCCCACACAGACACCCCGGTTAGTGGAACCAATACTATATGTGGTAAACAACTTGGGTTAGCTCCAAGAAGAAGTGAGGACCTTAATTTAAAATACGATAAGACAGCTTCACATTCCGAATTCTATGTAATGCAAGAACCAGTGAATGTACCAGCTGCTATGAAGTTTGGTGATTGTATTATTGAAGCAGTTCCAGTTGATAATGGATTTGTCAAGGATAACTACTGGGAATTCACTTGGGCATTCCTATGGGATGGCGTTGTTGGTCCCCTATCAGAGCCACAAATTGTACGTGGTGAGACTGGTGAGAATGGAACGTTCCCTGTATACCATCTTCATCTTGAAACATGGGATGATAGACCAGCAAAAGCTCAGATATATGATGTAGCAAAAGATGTTTATACAACACCGCTTGAGGGATTTAAGAAAGTCCTATTTTATAATTCGAACTTTAATCACGTAACAGGTGAAAGAAAAGGTCTTCCATTGTGGAGACAAGTTAGTGATCAATCTACTTCTAGAGATAGAGATGATTGGCAACCATATGTAGTAGATGATACTTCAGCAGTTGCTGATATCACTGGTGATTATATGGTAAGGATGGGGAATCCAAGATATATTGAGATTGATGGACAACATCTAAGATTTAGACCGTATCCAAGACCACAAGGTAGTGATGCTAGTTATGTTAATGGTGTCGTTCCAGGTGGACAAGGTGCTGATATATATGCTAGACAGTTCCGCCAATGGATCATGAGATATTTAAATAAGCCATCACCATTATGTTCTGCTACTGATACACCGAAGATGCCATATGAATTTCATCAGTTGATTGTTTATAGTGTTCTTCATGAAGTGTTCACAAAGGCAAATAATAGTAGTATGGCAGTGATGTATGATAAGAAGATCACTGATAGCATTAAGAAATTAGAGAGAAGATATATTGATAGAACCGATGTATTTTGGCAGAGGGGACAATTTGGAATTTCGTATAATGGACTATATATGGATACAGGTTCATTCAGGAAATTGAACTAATGAAGTCCAAACCGGTAGATGACAGGCTAGCTGGAGGTGTCGACCAAAGATGGAAGACCTCATCAAACAATGCTAGTAATATTAAGAACTGTCGTGTTGAAGAGCAAGGATTAGGTTGGGTCAATGATAGGGGCTGGGAGCCTCTGATTATGGCACCAGTAGGTACTACAACGTTGCCTATAGGATTAGGTGATATACCTTTTCCAACCCGGTTCTTGAAGGTGTGGTCCCGGCACAATGGTGGTGAAGTTTATTATTTATATGAAAGAAATGGTAAGCTTAAATATGATTTTGGAAATACAGGTGGAGCTTCCACTAGATCGGTTATACTTAAAGAAGATAGAAATGAACCCAAAGCAAATGATATTGGGACACAGTTGATAGCGTATAGTAAATTCGCTCTTATAATGAATGGCTTTGATAGACCCTTTAAATTTTGGGGTAGAGGCGAGACAACAGACTTTGGTTGGAGCCAGCCACCAAATGCACCGAACGTGTTTGATCCGAATCCTGAAGCAAAGGAAGAAGGCATGTCTGTAATGGATGAAGGTGACGTATGCTTCTATATGGGTTCAAGCGTAAGAACAGTGGGTATGGGGAATAATGAGGAAAATGATTACAGTACCTATAAGTATAAAGTTAGCTATATATCAGATACAGGTAGTGAATCGCCATTATCCGCCAGTGTTTCACAGACATGGGTGATAAGTGCTGAGGAACAAGAAGGGTTTTATAGTTGTTTCCTAACTGATATTCCGGTTGGACCAGAGGGTACTGTTGCCAGAAGAATATATAGAACAAAGAATTTAGAGAACAATCCTGCTGAAGTTTATTATTTTGTTAAGCAGCTTAATGACAATTCTGTTCAGGATTGGGTTGATATAATTAAAGATAGCCTATTGCTTACTGAAGCCCCTGATGGGAATGCAAGTATTATCCTACCTCAGTCCTTTAAGGTTGGTGGAAACTGGAATGGTTGTATGTGGTTAGCTGGTGGTTCTGAGATATCTACGAAGATTCATTATAGTGATAGATACTTACCAGAGCAGTTTAATAGATTCCGTTTCTTTGATGTAGGTGGACGGACCGGTGGTGCTGTTACAGCCCTAGTTCCTTACAGTAATAACTTAGTTGTATTCAGAGAGAATAGTATTGAGGCTATATCAGCTATTGCCGAAGACGAATACACAATCAGTACTATAACAGCTGATGTAGGAACAAGAGCAACAAATACTATTGTTGAGGTTCCTAGTGTTGGTTTATTCTTTTTGACTAATGATGGTGTATATGCATTGACGGGTGGTCAGGCAGGTGCTGGTTTAGTTCAGTTGCAATGTAATAAAGTATCAGCTGGCCTGCATAAAGAATGGAAAAGATTAAGTGAAGGTTCGTTAGCTAGAGCTACAGCAACGTATAGTAATCGTGAAAAAGAATATTGGGTGCACTATCCTGTTGATGGAGATACAGAGAATAGTAGAGGGGCTGTGTATCATAGCCAAAATAATTCATGGTCGTTAAGGAATCTAACAGACCCTAAATATCAGGTGAAAACTAATTTAGCTTATGGAATGTATTTTACACACCTTGATGTTGATCCTGAAGGATGGGTTGTTATTGGAACATATCCAAATTATCCTTATACAAGCGTACCAGTGGCTGAATTTGTGGGTTTCCCAGGGTATGGACTACAGGTATGGTCAGCGGCTCCTATGTTTGGTCATTGGATCGACTGGACGTCGACTACACAAACTGAAAATTATACCGTAAATGATGCATCTAAAAGAGAGCTTGATTGTATATATGAAACAGTGTTTGATGATCTTGGTGATGATAGTGTTAAGAAACGTGTATTATCGGTAGAAGTAGAGATGGTAACCCAAGGGTATAATGATATTCAGTTATCATATAGATCTGATTATGTGTTTAATCCTACTGATGGTGGTGGTGCATCGGCAATGACTGTTGAAAAATATAAGACGATTAACAGTGAACCGGTGTGGACATTGGCCGATCCAGGTGATGTGAAGAACCTTGCTAAATGGGGTGACCCTTGGTCTGGTGACCAGTTATGTAGGGTGAGGTGGGATATCCATACAGGACTTGTAGGTGCCACGTCATGGAGAATACATGGAATGAATAAGTTCCACATTATCAGCTATCATATTGAATATATGGATGGTAAACAGAAAGTAATAACACACAGAGGAAGTGATGGCTAGAACTTGGACAACACATGGTGGAATGCCTGGAGATCAATTTAAAGCTGATCATGTTAATGATGAAGCTAATGCTATAGCGCAACAAGTTAATGGTCAATTAGATCAAAACAATATGCCTCTTGAAACGATAACACATGAACATTTTGTAGATCCTGTAGTTGAGAATAATGTTTATGGTGATAATACATTGTCAACGTATATGCCTACACAAAGTTATCATCAGTCAACGTTTGCCCCTGCAAATGAAGATGTTGAACAGGGTGATTTAGGTCCTAATACTATCTTCATGACTAACTGGGAAGAAGATGAATGGAATCCGTTCTGGAATAGTATAGATACAAATACCGGAGCAGAAACATTAATATTTAGAAGTAATGAAGGAATGATATATGGTGGTGTTACGTTATCATTAGAAAGAAGAACCGCATATAAAGTTATTTATGATGAAGGCGTGCCTTCGTATTTCGTCAGAGGTGAAGATACTATCTCAGAGATCGGTGTATTCTGTAACGATGTATTGATTGCAAGAACAGGTGAGATAACAACAGGTGCCATAACAATTGATCTACCATTCAGTTGTCCTATTGGTTCCGAGCTATGTACAATAGAAGTTAAATTTAAAAGCTCTCAAGGTGTTATAGCAGGAACCGTTGGAATACTTACCGGTGCAATTAATACTGATGTTAATAAATATTTTGCCCTTGCCGGTTGGCAACTATGGGCGAGGAATCAATACAGATGAGCAAACTAGTTTATAACGTAGGAACTGAAGGACAGCCTTCGAATAACCTTAATGAGACCGATGGGTTTTATAATGCATTAGCGATATCGACTGGTGATATAGAACAAGTAAACACAAGAACCGAATTTGTATCTAATAAACATATCAAGTTTAGTGATGATCCTATCTTGGAGAAGTGGGTAAAGAGAGCAAACAGTGATGCCGCACCTACAGCGTATACAGGGGCTTGGCAAACAATTGCACATGGAAATGCTGGTAGTACTGAACAGCTTAATATTAATTATGTCATTGAGCCTGGTGAAGTATTAAGGGTACACTTTAATGTTATGGCAGGACCTGATTGTCAAGGATTATCAAATCAAGATTATTGGTGGATGAAAATAGAAATAGAAGATGGTGTAGGAAACTGGTCAACGTTGGGTTATACGACTAGAAATAGTAAAGGACATAACCGTCAGATAGGTACTGTTAATGATCCGATAGATGGGTGGAGAAGATATGGAATATCTTTCGTTAAGATATTTGAAAGCCAGTATACATGGGATGGAATCAGGGTGCGTATTGCAACTGAATCAAACAACGTTAATTTGTGTGATTGGATGATCGATGCAAAAGTATTGGGGGCATAATGCCATACGTTAAACCGAATGCTATATCTACTGGACAGCCTGCTGACTGGGATCAAATAGCCGAAAACAATTCAGATGGTCGTAGATATATTAATCAACAGATCATTGCCGCTGATCTAGCCGAAGAAAGCATTGACTTTCCAGAGATTGTAAAAGGTGAGCTATCTGTTGTTGGAGGTGTATCACATCAGTTCACGACAGGAAATGGATATGGTAACTTTATAGATGGAGAAAGAGCTGCTTATAGATGGACCGCACATACCAATACATGGAAACGTGAAAACATTAAGGAAATTACTGACCAATCAAATGCACAAACTATTCCATCTAGCCAAGTTGTTTTGTCGAATGTGAATCATGTAGCTGATTCCTTTAAGACAATCAGGCTTGAACATAGAGCTCTAGTGACATATCGTTGTTGGCTTGATGTTGAAGTTGTAGAATCTCCTATAGCAGAATATGGTGATAAGACAGTGTTTCCTCAGCATAGATTTACTACGTTCATGTACCTTACACAGAATGGTGAAGCTACTTGGGGTCTTACAACGAAAGGAAGATTCTTTGATGAGACTTCGTTTATGTCAACTGGGTTAACAACTAGTTCTTGGGCTGGTCCTAAAGATCAAGACCCAATGAGAGATCAAGGAACTTTTGATGGACATCGGATTCTGATAAAGAAAGAATTCTATAGAAGACAATATTGTATGTATAAGTGCATAGCACTAGAACCAGGTACGTATAATTTTGGTGTAATGATAGATTCACATCATGAAAAGATTTATGTAAAATCACAAAATGTAACTGTCGAAGTAGAGAATTGCAGTGAAAATCTATAGTTTAACAATTAATAATAATATAAGGATTAATAATGGCTGAAAGTAAATGGACAGGTGCAGGGTCAGGTGCCGTACAAGGTGCCGGAACAGGTGCAATGATAGGTTCGGTGGTTCCTGGTGTTGGAACAGCAATAGGTGCAGGTGTTGGTGCCGGTATCGGTGCTGTTGGAGGATGGCTAAATAGTGGATCATCCTTCTCTGAATATGACCAAAAAAGTGAAGACCGGATGCGTGACTTAGAAGCTCGTATGAATGCGGGAACACTTGGTCTAACTGAAGAAGAAAGAAGCTTGTTGGAATCATCAGCCTTTCAAAGAGAACAACAAGCCAGAGATATTGCTAACGCCGAACGTGATAGACGATTAGCCTCAGCATACCAAGGTGGTGGTGTTCAGTTTGCTCAAATGCAACAAGCTGAGCAGTTAGCTATTGATGAAGCCCGATTGACAGGATTGGCAGTTGCTGAAGCTGACCTTGAAGAAGCTAAAACTGAAGAATCAGAATATTGGGGAAGACTAGCTGCTAACAGTGCTAGAGAACAAGAGCTAGCAGAGAAGAGCGCTGCAGAAACTAAAGAGATGTTTAGTGACTTAAACAAATTGATAGAAGGTGAAATAACTGGGGGTGGACTTGGTGTTGGTGGTGGAAATGAAGGTGCCGATATTGCTAAGCAATTTGGAACTGACCCAGGAAGAACACAATCTGCAGTTGATCAGTTAGCTGATGACCCTGATATGTTGGCACTATTAGTTGCCGCATTAAACAATGGAAGTGAATGATGCCTGTTACAGTTAATCCAATCGATGCCGCTTTAGGTATATATTCAATATCATCCGTAAATGATGAGGAACCCCGACCAGAAGTAGATGCTACCACAGGTGGACGTTATGCATCGAATTATATGGGTGCTAGAAGTCGTTGGTGGGATCTATCTCATCAGCAAGCCCTATTAGAAACTGAAGGGATTGAAGCTCATAATAAAAGAATTGATAGAGCAATTGACGATTGGGTCGATGCTAAAGCTAACATTGTTCAAGGTATCCCAGGTGCAGCCAACCAAGCGTTCCGTTTCCATTCACAACAAGACACACGTCGTCGGGAATTTAATGCTGGTGCAGGAGATAGAAGACGGGTATCCACACGTATCGGTGGCAGTGGTGGTGGTGGAGGACGTTACGGAGGCCAAAATACGCGTAGCGGTAATCGTCCCCCATCAATGGTAAGAGATGTAGTAGATGCTGCTGTTGACGAAAGCTTTCAAACTGTTGAAGCTGATGCACGTGCTATAGCAGGCATTACAGCCAATGATGCAGTATGGGATGATGATGTTTCCCAGAATCAACTTGCATGGACATTGATAGGAAACAGAGCTGCCCAAACATCGAACGATATGATGAGGGCTAATCCTGATATGACAAAGGCAGAGGCCGATGCTGAAGCCATACTGTCCGTGGAACAATCATTCGCAAACCATCCGGAAGGTAGGGTTATTTGGGGTCGATATCAAGATGGGCTGGAGAGAATACGTGAAAGAAATAGTAGAGGACCAAACAGGGTAACTACAATTACAACAACGCAAGGTGATCGTCAGATTCCACAGTATGCCGATGCTCAAGGAAACTTAACCACAAATCCTTTTGATATGAACCCATTCATGTTTGATCAAGAAGATACAGTAAACAGAATTGATAGAGAGATACTTGAATTAGAATCACAAAGGATGCCAGCACTAGATCTTATTGGTAGAACTAGAGAAATTAATAGAGAAAAGTTTGGTCCAGGAATATTTGAAAGTATAAGAAACTTTAAGGGTGATAGAGCTCAAAGGCGATATGATAGAGGACAACGTGAACAAGTAAGAGCATTGCTTGAAGGACATCTTAGTAATGGTGGAACGTTAGAAGAATTTGAAACAATGATCAGTAGGGCCCGACGAGGAGAAGCTCCAATTGCGGCACGTGCTCCTGTTCCTCCTCAGGAAGATGTTGCATTAGATCAGGTAGGACTAGATGAGATAGGTGTCTCTGCTGATTGGTCAGATGAGCATGGAAATAAATACAGGCATGATGGTGGTAAATACTACTGGCAACGAGGTGGTGCTGGTGAATGGGAAGAAGTTACTGATCCAGGTGCAATTGAAGCTGTTCAAGGTGTGTTTACAGGTGATGAGAAACCATGGGAAGCCCGACAGGAACCGACTGAAGAAGAAGTCGTTGATGATAACACTGTTATTCAGCTTCGTCCAATGACAGCCGAGGATATAGCAAGACATAAAGAATGGTTACGACAAGCTAACGTTGAAAGAGAAGCTCAAGGTAAACCTCTATTAACTGTTAGTCCTTCATATGAAGAAGTTGAAGTACTAGAATCAACAACTGAAGAACCAGGTAGAATAGAGGGTGCTCTTAATGAAGGAGCAAGTATAGAGAATGCAATGGATTCAGGAATCGTTGAGCCTGCTACACCAAATCTAGTACCTCGTGTCTCTGGTCATATAGTTCCGGGATCTGCTAGACCACTTCCTCAAGAACCTGTTCAAGAAGTGGTACCACCAACTGGTGAGCCTGATCTAAATATGATTCCAATTGATGATGAACTTCAGGAACAGCAAGAAGAACAAAGAGGTCAAGATACAACAGGTCAACGTCATGCATTGAACTTGTTAGAAGCATCAGGAAGAGCCGCAAACCGATTAAAGAAACCAGATCAATTCCGTAGACAAGTTGCTAATGCCGATGATGGTTCCCCTGCAGCATTTGCTAGAGCACAGATGGATGCATTCAAAGCTATGGACCCATTACAAAGACCTGCTATCAGTGATATGGTATCAAACCTATCTCAGCAGTACAATGAATTAGGAGATAGTAAAGGAAGGAATGAAGCCGTTGAATACTTGATGGGTATGTATCAGCTAGAAACTAACAGCACAATGTTGACGTAATAATGGGTAGTAGATTTACAGACGAAGAAAGAAGAGCTTACCTCCGTGGTGAGGTCCCAATGCCCCCTGATCCTATTGTGCCTCCTGCCAATGGTAACATACCAGTTGAGATCCCGGATGTAACACAGGACCAACCAGAGCCCTTAGATGTACAACCAGTGGCAAGGCCTTCAAGATTTACAGACGAAGAAAGAAGATCTTATCTATTTGGAACGAACGAAGCAGTTCCTGCAGCAGAGCCTGTAGATACACAACCAGAGCAAAGAGCTTCAAGATTTACAGATGAAGAAAGAAGAGCTTATCTAACTGCAGGTCGTAGTGAACAACCACGACAAAGAGCTCCTATATCAGATAGGATTGAGGAAAACACTTTAGCTGATAGGATGTTCCGTTCTCGTCAGGAATCAGTTGATGCAGAAGTTCGTAGACTACTTGAAGAAGCTACTGAATTCAGGGGTCCAGAAGAAGTAAGAGCTGAGGCGGAAAGGAATGTTGGATTTGAATCACCATATTTAGAGCAAGCAGTTTATAATACTGCCCCGAGATATGGTGGATCACAAGTTTCTTTTGGAGGTCGTCAAACACCCCCTATGGAACCAGCCCCACCAATGGATGTCAGGTCAGCTGAACCTATCGGGTTCATGGACCAGCTTGGCAATGCAATGAGCCTTCAATCAAGGGTAGGTCAGACCCGAGCAAACAGAGCAAATGATGTTATTTCGAGGTCATTACGACGTGGAAACGATATGGCCCGTTTAATGACCCCTGAGGTTTATGGTCAACAAGAGGGTGTAACTAGACAACAAAAAACAGAATATACAGGATTTAGAAGTGCTGTCCGATTGTATCTTGAACAAAATCCAAATGTAGAAATGGATGCAGCAGTTGCAGCTGTCCAAGCAGAGCTTGCGGAAATTGGACCTCTAGCTGCGGGTGAGATGCCTGATAATAGATATTACCCCTCAGCCGTAGAAGGACAACGAGGTCCTAATGATCCATGGTACCAAGCGTTTTCGAAACATATAGAAGAAGGCCGTCCGATGCCGAGACTGTCTGATGTTCAAAAAGAATATTTGAATGAAGCTCTGGCTGCAAGAGAAGCAGAATTTAGAGAAGAAATTTATGCTAGGATTGATGAAGAGATTCCTGATTATGAAATGGGTTCAATTGCCGAAGAAGAAGGTGAATATGAAGTTGAAGGCGGGTTGACTGAAGAAGACCTTGATTATGAAATTGATTATCAGCGGGACCAATTACAACGTCAACTTGAATCCGATTATGGTTTGGGTCCAGTACCTATATGGGCACAACACGATGCTGATGAGATCTTGTCTAATCAGGAAGCGTATGCTGATCATGGTTGGATGAGGAAAACATATGCTGATGGTAGTAGTGTTGAATCAACGCCTGCTTGGTTATTAAGAAGTGCTATTGCCCCTATCAATGCTTCAACACATTTAGTTTATCAGGGCATGGCCGCCACTGACTTCATGATTCCTGGACTGACAAGAGAAGAACAACTGGCATCAGATGCAGAACGTATGGCTGAAACACCGTTGTATGATCAAGGTCATTGGACCGATACATATTTAAGGAATGTGGCTACAGGTGGTTCATTGATGACTGACCTGTATGGTGTATATTCACATGGTCCTGAAGAACATAGACATTGGGCACCCGTTGCTGGTGCTGCTGGTTTTGGTGTTGAACTGCTTATGGTTCCTCTTGATGGTGGTGTATCATCATTATTGAAAGGTGGAGCGACAGGTGTCCGGACAGGAAGAGCGGCATCTAAAATGGGATTAGGAGCAGGAGCAGCTTGGAGGTCTGGAGCACGTCATGGTACAACAAGGTTCCTTCAAGACTTAGGAGAACAAGCACCTGGTTTAGGGTTTGTAGGAAGAAGGATGGGCCTCAATGCAGGAGATCCTTTAATATCTTTATCAAATCAAGGTGCCGATTATTTGGATAGAGCTGTTGATGCCAGTTCATTTATGAAACGTAACCCAGCGGCTACACCAGAAGATGTGTTAGCTCATATTGGAAGGACTGATGAAGGTCGGTCTTCAAGATTGTATGGTGAAGTAGCATCACAGGTCAGGAATAATAATCCAATTACGTTTAGAATGGGTTCAATGACTGATGATCTAACCGAATTAAGAAGAGGATTAGATGAGATTGTTGATGGTGGGACTGGTCCTATACCAAGAAGAGACTTAGTAATGTCAGCATTAGGACGAACATCAAAAACTAGTGATGATGCATTAAGATCATTGTTGAGATCGAAGCCAGGGGCAGTTGATGATATAATGAGACCTATCACATGGGATGCTGCATCTGAACTAGCTACTAAAGTATTAGGTGATGCTGGAATAAGCAGAGACTTAGTAATGTTGACCCCAAAAGTAGTTGTTACAAGTCGTCAACATGATGAAATAATTAAGATATTAGACAATGATGAGAGCTTTGATATATTTCAGAAAATAATTAAGAATCCTGCAGTAGAAAAAGAATTCCAAGATTTAAGAATACATCAACTACGAGGTGATGGTAAAGTAGGTACGTATAATACAACATTCAGATCTGCATATGAAATTACTAAAGACCAGGCACGTGAGCTAGTGGCATATGCGGCGAAACTAAAAGATGAGGGATTTTTATCTAATCATGCTTATATGAAAATAGTGGAAGAAATCCAGCCAAGCATGGCGGTTAGTATGTTTGGTAAAAAAGGAATGAAGGTTAACCCAAGGGTGTCCCAGGGGAAACATATATCTGTGGATGGGACAAACACTTTGATTCAAGCAGGTACAGAAAGAGCTGCTGTTCTAAGTAGAAGAGGAATTAAAAGAACTGCATTTGAAGGGTTAAGTGAATCAGCAGTTAAGAAGTTAGACATTCCAGCAGCAGCAAGAAACAGTTTCTTTTCAGGTGGTTGGAGAGGTGTGAAGAAGGCATTTAATTCCATGTTCAGAAGAATACCGGCGGGATCAACGCCAAGAGGTGTTGTAAGATCAGGTCCCGTTAACAGTGCTTTGAACACATATAAATCCAGCTTAAAGCATATGGCTGACAAAATGAGGTTGGATATAAACAGCCTAAAAGCTAGTCCTGAAATGAGAGCTGCGTATGGAATCCCAGAGGGTGCAGAGGATTATGTATACCTACATGCCCTGCTGATAGGAAAACCAGGACAACGTTCTGCCAAGGATATGATAAAAATTCTTGATGATGTATTTAGGGATGCATTCCAAGGTGGTACTGTTAGATTAGATATAGGTGATGTGCTGTCCCTAAAGAATACTGCAATCCCTCCTGTAAGATTGACCCCTGAAGGAAAGCAGCTGATTAGAGAATTAAAGGAATCTTATGCTAGTAAATTGGATAATGCTGCTCCTGATGAAGTCTATGATATATTAGCTGATTATCTGAATCAGATCAATAGGCATCTAGATGTTGGAGATAGGGTGTATCTTGTAGATCCTAGAAAAGCAGTAAGCATGATAAATGTAGAGAATGATTTGGCAACAGTGATAGCTTCAGCATATTATAAAAATTCAGCTAGAAGTTTAGCAGATGATGTATATAAGACGTTGGCAAATTCTAGTGATGACTTAGCGGGAATTGATTTTGTCATGAATAAAGTTCAACGTATTGTAGCTGAGACATCTAATTCAGGAAGAATTGCAGGTAAAGAAGCTGAGATGAGGGCAGTTCAAAGTATTGTAGATGAAGCCTTTGATTCAGGAAGAATTGTAGGTCCAGAAGCTGACCTGGTGAATGCGAAGTTTGGTGCAAGATATAGAGGTTCACCGTCAGCACCGGATGTTGTTGATCCAGCATTTGGAAAAACGTTCCAGGATGCTTTACAAGCAAGAATAGCAAGAAGAACTAATACTGGTAAGTTAGATAGTATGGATGGATTAGTTGAAGATATCCTTGGAAAGGGTGCTACTGTTACTGATCCAGAAACACTGGCTGTTGTGAGAAGAATAGCAGATGAACTTGATCAGGTAGCTGAAACTATTGTCAGTAATAATGGTGCTGTGAATGCGAAGTTTGGTGCAGGATACAGACCTTCAATGTCACCACCAATCCATGGGGTACCGGATGTTATTGATCCAGGATTTGCAAAAGGGTTTCAGGACGCTTTACAGGCAAGAATAGTAAGAAGGATTAATACCGGTAATTTAAGTAGTATGGATGGATTAGTTGATGATGTCCTTGGAAAAGGTGTTGTTGTTACTGATCCAGAAACATTGGCTGTTGTGAGAAGAATAGCAGATGAACTTGATGAGGTAGCTGAAACTATTGTCAGGAATAATGGCTATGGAATGGAAGCTACTGTTGATAATGTAATACAGAGCATTGACAATTTATTTACACCTGCCAGTCGAACATGGAGAAAGGCAGCCGAAAAAGAAGTAAGAATGGTGAATAAAGCAGCTAAGGAATCTGATACACCTTCTATGATGGTTTCCCAAAGAGCCAAAGCGCTTGCAGAACCAGATACCGATGTAGTGAAGATGATTGATGTCGATGATGCTGGTAAGAACAGCTTGGCGTTAGAACGTGATATAGTCAGACAACATGAAAGCGTTCATGGACCATTTGAACCCGGGAAATTTGCTGCTCAAGAAGAAAGTCTTGTAGGTGCATATGACCGATATCGTAATGAATTGAACAGATTGTTGCTTGGTGCTGATACGAAAGATATTATCAGTACAACTTTACATGCATCAACACAGCTGAATCATATTAAAAAGACGTTATTAAAGCTTCATAAAACTGATCCAACTGCAGCATATCAACTTGGATCATTTATCGGTAAGAAACTTGATCAGTTACAGTCCTGGCAATATAGTGCGATAATGGGTTTGAATCCTGCGTTCCATGTAAAGAACACCATGTCAGCTCCGTTTATTATTTGGTCAACACTGGGTGGTGAAGCCGCTGCAATGTCGATGAAGAATTATGGAAGAGCCGCAGCTGTCCTGTCACAAGGAAGTAGGCATCAAGGTAAAATATTAGGAAGAGCGGGATTAGGAAGAGGTGGTGATACTGTTGTCAGATCCCCAACGGGACAGACATGGACAGCCAAAGAATTATATGAACAAGCTATAACTAGTGGTGCCATGAGATCACAAAAATCAATAATCCTTTCACCGAAAGTATTAGAAATGATGATGGATGATGCAACAATGGTGCCTAATGCCAGACGTGCTATGAAGGGCATGATAAGGGAAGGGTTTGGAAAAACCGGGAGAGGTTTTAAGAAAGCCAATGATTTCCTACAAGCAGCAACAGAAGTAGAAGATCAAGTGTGGAGAATGGCAACAATTATAACTGAGCTTGAAAAAGGATCCTCCATGACAACAGCGTTAAATACAGGACGCCTATCCCTTATGGATTATAATGCCCTTTCAGCAACAGAGAAGGCGATGACCGCTAAACTTACAATGTTTTATGCCTTCAATAGATTAGGTGCTGCTGTCCTTGCAAAGACGATAGTGAACAATCCGAAAAGACTAGTTAATCTCTTCAGGACTAAACAGTTTATTGGATTGATGAATGGATATGATCCAACAAGTGAAGCAGCGTTCTATGAAAACCCTGATATGTTGACAAAGAAAATTGTTACAGGATGGCATGATAGTGGTGGTGATTCAGGAAGTTATTATTCAACGTTTGGTGATATACCGATATTAGAAACGTTCAAGATGTTTGCTGATATTGCAACTGCTGGAGGTGGTTTGGATATAGCAAGTGAAGCGGTCGAACAATTTGGTGTGAAGAAATTATCCCCGACTGTTAGGACCGCGGTAAATGCGGCAATGCCTGAAGCATGGGAACCAGGTCCAGCATTCCCATATGTAGTTAATTATGTTGATGAAAGAGATATACAAGTAATGCCTGATTGGTTTTGGAATGTAATTATAGGTGAAATGCCTGAAGGTAGGCCACTAAAAGAAGGTCAAAGAGGATATGATAATCAAAGATGGTATCTATCTGATGAAGCTATGGAAAGATATATTATGTGGAAAAATGATTGGATGCCTGCTTTAGGGGCAGCGTCACCATTGCAAAGCTGGACACCGTTCTTTCAGATTGCTGGTCTTGGTAACCTTCAGGGTTCTAGGTATACATTGCCTGAAGCCTTAGGCCTTACACAAAATATAGGATCATTCACACCACATCAACAGAGAACGAAGATAATGCAAGACATTATTAATGAGAATAGAGAAGAGAATAGAGAATAGAATTTAACAAATTATTATAATATGAGGACATTCCCGTAGTAGTAGAAGGAGGATATAATGTCAGCAGTAGGTGCTTTTAAGCATACAGAAACAGAAGTAGGACCGATAGCAATAACAGCAGCATATGGTACAGCGTTACCAATGACCGCCGATCCAAGAACCCAGATTCAATCATCAATATTTGTATACCTAGATACAGTTGCAGGTGGTGGGGCTAAAACAGTAATAAGAATAACGGCAGATGCCGCAGGTGATGACTGTCTTATTCCAGATACAGAGGCAGATTTGTCGTTTGGTATAACAACAGCCAATTCAGCGACGTCTGTTTATAAGTCTGATATCATAGTACCGAACGGTGCTGGAACATATTACGTTTGGGTTAAGCTAGATGTTGGTACTTGTAACTTAACTAAGGTTACTATTACTGGTAAAGAATAATGTCTAATTTTGTTATTAGCGGTGTGACTAAACAAGACACGACAGATGATAAAATACCAGAAAATTTCGTCTTTAATGTTGAGCTTATCATAATAGATTATAAAGGCATCGACCAGAATACTGATTCTAGAAAGGAATTAGCTGAAGCGATTCGTCTTGTTTGTGAGGCGGTGCTCGATGGCAGTTAAAGATATATTTGGTCCATCAGGAACCGGTGGTGGCGGTGGTGGAGCTTGGGCTTATGATCCTGCTAAAACGTATTTAACAGGTATGGGTGGAAACACACAGGATGCTACACCAGGATCCTATCAAGTTAGATTTTATGATATAGTCTCAGCCTCATGGAGCAGTGACAGAGATACTGCATATGGTACAACAGGTATGAATAACTATGGATGGCAAGAATCGGTGGATGGTAAGTATGTTATATGCAATACTTACGGTGGTCCTACAAAGATGTCTAAGTATGATCCAGTAACTGATACATGGACTGTGCTTGGTGTACCTCCAATGCCGGCATTTCAGCATATGTGTGCATGTAGTGATGGAGCCACAGGTGTTTATGTTCAGGTAGGGAATACAAATCTTTGGCATTGGGAAATGACAACAGATACATGGACCGCAAAGACAGCAGCCCCATCTATCAGTATACCTGCTGCTTCTATTTCAAGAATAGGAACAGATCTCTATCTATTTAATGGAACAACCGTACATGAATATGATACCGTTGGAAATTCTTGGACAGCAAATGTAGCAGCTCAACCTTCATGGTTCTTCGTAGGTGGTGCATCTGGTAGTGATGGAACAGGACTAATCTACTGGTGGCAGAATAATACGTTTAAGTCATTTGATGGTACAACGTTTGTAAACTTAGCTGCTTCACCACTTGATGGAGCAATGGGAATAACTTATAATACAGCAAGCATGGCAGTACATGATGGTAAAGTATATGTTCCTACTACAGCACTTGGTACCGATACGTATGCACATGTATCCGTATATGATATTGCATCTAATACATGGGATGCTAACTTAGAACAGACGGGCAGTTCATATGTGAAAGGTCTGTTTGTGTTATGATAAAGGATTGTTTTCATAAACCATCAACTGTTCAGCCTGGTGGTGGTGGATCAGCACTATCTGATTGGACACTTGCCGATGTAACATCATCCAGCTGGACGAAGAATGATCCTGATACAACTATGTCAGGACTATCACATGTAAATGGTGTTAACAAATGTACGATATCTACGCAAGGAAATAATAAGGTCCATGATGGATGTGTGTGGTATAAAGAGATAAAGACTGAAGATGGGTCGTCATTTAATTTTAATGATAATCCTGTGTCCATGGAATTTGCAATAACGATGCCTTCTATTGGATGGTCAATAGATAGTGGTAATCAAAGTGGTGGACTTAATAGACCTCCTGTGGCATCAAAGGTGTATTGCCTTGCGGGTGTGATGACTGATCCAGAGAACTTACCAAGCCAGCCTGGAACTGATCAGTGGCCTGCTGACTTTATGGGTCAAGGAATAGATACATCAACATCAATACATAAAAATAAAAGACTTGCTGTTTATAATGCTAGCAGTGTACAACCACGTGGTGCTATTACTACACCAACACAGTGGCTACCACAGATCGGCTTGAATGAAAATAGAAAGAGCTTTAATCGTATGCATTGGTGGGCAAGAATAAGAAAGCATGATGGGTTATCAGGTCAAGGTTGTAATAATGTTGGTGATCCTATATGTAAGGATATGCATTGGATCCATAGAGATGATATTGGTAATTCTAAAACAGGTGTATTAACACAAACAATACAACAACGTTTTCGTGTACGTAATAATAAACTGTATGTGTGGATCAGTGTTGGAAGAAGTGCGAATGCTAATAGCCCAGCTGATCTTGACTTCACGGTACATTATAGAATTACACAGCTAGACGGTGGTACATGTCCATCAGGGAGGACAGGACTATGAGCTGGAAAGATGATGAATCAACTGTTGTTGAAAAGCATACAGTAACTATGAATGATGATTATGATCTTGTTATCGTTAACCTGATTATCAAGCGTACAGAACTAGATAAAATAACAACCGGGTTTGTGACAAAGGCGAAGATGAAAGAATTTATTCTAGCCCTTGTTCCGGATGTGGAGGAATAATGGAATTCGATGTTGTATCGTTAATCTCTGATGGTGGAGCTTTAGGTCTATTGGCCTTGGTAATTGTATTAATTAATAAACATTTTACCCGACTAATGAATAAGCATGATGAAGATAGAAGTGCTTGGCTATCCGCCATACAAAGTATAATATTAAAATTAGGATTAATAGAAAGAGATCTATCTGATATAGATCAGGACGTAAGTGAAATAAAAAAGGATATCATAATCATAAAGGAGAAGATATGAAGTTAGGAAAAGTTAAAGCAATTGCGCGTACTATACTTAGAACTGTTCAGGCTGCTGAAGCATTATTCAGTGAAATACCAAAGTCAGGACCTGATAAGAAAGCATGGGTTGTTGAAACGTTGAATGATAAGATTAATATACCATTCATTGGCGAGAAAACCGAAGCAAAGATATTTGGCGTTATCGTCGATATAGTTGTTGAAGTATGGTCTGATCTAAAGGATTAGGCAGCAGTAGAATATAGTTTACATAGCCGGTTGTGTTCAACTGATGCTGTGTTTCTATATTTATGATTCATCATTGAAGTGTACTTAGCCTTCAAAGACCTAAAGATTTCCGGGAATGTTTGTTTAATTTCAGGATGTGATAGTGCATAGTGTAGCATGGTATCAGTGATATCAATGATGGTACCTGTGTGACCCGCTGTTCTATTCTCCCACCCTATCTTATAGGTAAATCCAGGGCAAGCGTTCCGATGATTAGAGGAGGCATGAGCAGCATACATGTGTTCATTAGTTCTTTCTAATTCTTTGAAGTGAGCCAATAGTTTTTGTGCATCGAATATATAAACTTTAAAGTTAGCGATGTTTTGTAGTGCAACGTAATCTATCTTATCATTGTATTCATACCATTGAGGACGTAGTGCTTTGTTATCGTCCTTGTAAACTTCTAATAAACCGTTAGGGTAATCCAACTGTTTCCAGTTAAGTGATTTAAGTTCAATACGATTAAGCCCATGATAGGAGCCTGCTTTGCCGAAGATGAGATCATATGGGAATAGATCATGTTGCATCCGTTGTACTGAATAGGCAGTCCTTAGCTTCATTGCTAATGCTTCCTCACACCATTCAGATCGTAATAAGTCTGTATTAAAATCCTGCATTAAGCTTTAACCATTTGTGAACGCATACCTGATTTAAGTAGTAGGCCATCAAGAACTGTAGTGAATTTCTTTTTATGTGCTATGAATGTTTGACGAGCAACAACCTTTCCTGGATAGTTGAGAACGTATTTGTATTCCTCATCATAGACGATTGTCTTTAATCCGATGAGATAGAAGTAGATGAACCGTTCCCTTTCAGTGGCGTAGTTATCTATGTATTCCCCTATGAGAACTTCTACTGGTTTAACCTTCATTGTTTCAAAAACGTGTGAGGCATCGGTTGGTGTTGGATATGGTTGTTGGCTCTTACCTTGTGATTGAAGTCCAAGCTCTTTTGTTAGATGATCTCTTGATGGTAGAGATGTGATTGATATTTTCTTAGTGCGGGGCATGATTGTCTCCTGTTTATGACTTATGTCCTTATTAATATATATATTGTAAAATCCCTTTTTATGTGGTATAGGGAAAATAAATAAAAAAAAGTGAAAAAAGATGTACAAGTTTCCTGATTGGGGTATATTTAATCATAGGTCGAGAAGATCTATAACTAGTATAATGACCAGCATTAGCCATCCAACTTGGCTACTATATGGGACAAATAGGTAGTGTTCGCTGAAGTTATGCATGTCAGAACCAGCTATGCCTTTAAGGTCCCACCACTACCGAGCGCTATTAGTACGCGTTTGTTTTTCACATAACATGATGGTCAACAGGTATCCCCTCAGCCTCCATCTAACTTATGGTCCTAGCATGCTGGATTGGGGGGTTTTTAGTGGAACTGGTTCAGGCTGGTTCATAACATCTATAAGAACTTTGACAAGTTCTATATCGGTCACCATACGGTTCCCTCCCTGAGGATAGTGATATGTTACAACTTGATCTCTCCATAGGCAAGCTATGAAGATCTAAAGTCTCCACTATATCTCTCACTAATAATAAACTGATCCGCCAGTGGTAGCGGCCTGTCTCTTCAGAATAATTGTATACAAAGTTCTGATATATGGTACTATATTACTGTTGGTTAGGATTGAACAGTTTGGTCATTGTACGGGTCTTAATCAACACCCATTCATCCCCTCAGGCAATTCAGTCTGAGGGGTTTTCTTTTTTCTATATAGGAGATCAAGATGATAGTGATAGAAGGTTATAAACCAGTCATAAGCAAAAAAAATAAATTAAAGTTTGGTAGAGGTAGAGCATATAAGTGTCAGTCTGTATTAGACTTTGAGGATTACTGTAGTAGATTAGCATATCAGTATATGAAAGATCATAACTTAACAATGATTAAGAATCCAGTGAGACTGACACTTGATATAGTCTTTGGTGATAGAAGAAGAAGAGACCTTCAGAACTGTTATGACTGTGTATGTGATTCATTAAACAATATCGTCTATGAGGATGATAGTCAGATCACAGAACTTTCAGGAACTAAGAGGTATGAGAAAGGTATATGGAAATTTACTATTACTGTTGAAGAAATTAAATGAAAATAATTCAGATGTTTGATGTTGAGCGACATACTTATATATAGGAGGAAACAATGGGATATCATGTAGATGAAGAGGAAAGAATCATGAAGTTGCAATGGTTGCTTCATATATTATTTGTAGAAGAAATCACTGAACAAGACTTTGAGATAGTATATAATAATAATAAGGAAGGAGAGGACAATGATTGGTAAAGATGAGACAAATAGAATGGTAGGGATTATGACTGGTACTGGTATG
>Ga0208299_1000957_pt1 | contig 23210 bp, 23 predicted proteins | sample 15_taG_FD_184089 | JGI IMG/M metagenome (GOLD analysis project Ga0208299, IMG submission 184089) | Marine viral communities from the Subarctic Pacific Ocean - 15_ETSP_OMZ_AT15312 metaG (SPAdes) (version 2) | ecosystem: Environmental > Aquatic > Marine > Oceanic | place: Pacific Ocean | collected...
ATGAGGAGTGATTAAGTTGTTTCTTACTAGATAATTATTATTATTAGTTGTTTTTGTATGTTGCCATATAAGTTTTTATTATAACATATTTATTGTAAGAAGTCAAGGGATGTGTTAAAATAATTTCCTAGGAAACTATTGAGGAGTTTTATTATGAGGTGTATTAGTTGTGATGAAGAATTAACAGACTTTGAATCAACTCGTAGATACGAGTCAGGCGAATTTTTAGACCTGTGTAATGATTGTCATAGTCAAGCTGGTGATGAGATCGTTACCATTAACCGTATGGATTTAATAACTATAGGGGATGAGTAATAATGAGTAATTTACATTTAGTTGAGCGCAGAGGCGTTGGCTGTAAGATTAATATAGAGATAGATTATGATCAAGCACTAGACATTACAGTCAAATGCTTGAAGAATTATTATTCTCAAGTGGAGGATGCCAACGATGATATGGCAGCATTGCACGCGCTTGATGCAGTGCTATCCTATTTCATGACAACACATCAATATGAGGACTGGGCTAATGAGCTTCGTTTCCAGACACCTACCGTGTGATGACTGTGGCAGCAGTGACGCACGAGCAGTCGATGATAAAGGGTGGAGCCATTGCTTCGCCTGCGAAACCAGAAAGAAAGAGGGAGATAGTACGATGACGGTTAAGTCAGAAACGCGGAGTGACAACTTCGATAGAGTTAAGGAGCAGCTAACAACAGGGCCATACAAAAGCGTAGTGAGTAGGGGCATATCCAGCGACACATGCAAGGCATACAAGGCCCAGCTGCAAGGTGAGCGCATGGTGTTTGGCTACCATGATAAGAATGGCTACCTAGTAGGGAGTAAGACACGCACACCAGAGAAGGATTTTTATACAGCTGGTAAGTGGGAGGACACTGAGCTGTTCGGACAGAATTTGTTCAACAAGGGTGGCAAGTATATCACTATCACCGAGGGTGAGTATGACGCAATGGCTGCGTATCAGATGCTAGGTAGTAAGTACCCTGTAGTATCTATCAAGTCAGGTAGTGCTGGTGCGTTGAAAGATTGTCGCGCTGCCTACGAATATCTCGATAGCTTCGACACTATCGTAATCTGTTTTGATGCGGATGATGCTGGTAAAAAAGCATCGAACCAAGTGGCCGAGTTGTTTGGTGGTAAAACAAAAGTTTACAAGCACACAAAGGATGAGAAGGATGCAAACGATTATCTCAAATTTAATCACACGAAAGAATTTATCGATCGTTGGTGGGCCTCAGAGAGATTTGTTCCCGATGGAATTATTGCTGGCTCTAGTTTGTGGGATGAAGTTAACAAACCTATTGCACCAGCTGATTGCTTGTACCCTTTCGACGGGCTCAACAAACTCACGTATGGTATCCGATTCGGAGAGCTGGTTACAGTTACCGCTGGATCTGGATTAGGTAAGAGTCAGTTCATGCGAGAGATCATCTGGCAAATCATCAGTAAGACTGAGGATAATGTCGGTATCCTTTTCCTTGAAGAAAGTATTAAGAAAAGTGCGCTGTCTCTTATGAGTCTGGCAGCTAACAAGCCCTTGCACTTGCCTGACACTGAGGCGACAGACGAGGAAAGGATAGAAGCGTTTGAGAAAACACTAGGCACTGATCGTGTGTTCTTATTCGATCACTTCGGTTCTACTGGTGTCGATAATATTGTTAGCCGCGTGCGTTATATGGCTAAAGGGTTAGGCTGCAAGTATATCGTACTCGATCACGTGTCCATTGTGGTGTCAGCTCAGGCCAATGGTGATGAGCGTAAGGCACTGGATGAGATAATGACCAAGCTTCGTATGCTGGTACAGGAGACAGGCATTGCCCTGTTCGTAGTGTCCCATCTTAAGCGTCCTGATAACAAAGGACATGAGGAAGGGGCAGCGACTAGCCTATCACAACTGCGCGGCTCTGCCTCCATTGCACAGCTGAGTGACATGGTGCTTGGTCTTGAAAGGAATGGTCAAGCTGAGGAAGAAGAAACAAGGAACACGACACATGTACGTGTACTAAAGAATCGTTTCTGTGGCACAACAGGCAAGGCTAATGAGTTGCTTTATAGCCACACTACTGGTAGAATGTCTGAGAAAGATGAGGAGGAGATATGAGTAGAATAGGTAATTATATATTAGGAGTACAGGAAAATGCAGCTAACTTTAGATATCGAAACAACATCAGCAATGGATCACATTTGGTGTTGTGGTGTGCAGAGTACAGTAGACAAAGCACCGCGAGTGCTAGTGAATCCAATGCAATTAGATCAGCATTTAAAGAGTACGAGCAGTGTTGTAGGACACAACATTATCTCATTCGACGCACCTAAGATTAAGGAGCTATGGCATGTTGACATACCTACTGTCAAACTACGGGATACACTTTTACTATCTCGCTTGTATCATCCTCGGTTACTCGGTGGTCATTCACTGGCAGCGTGGGGAGATAGGTTGGGTTATCCTAAGCTGGACTTTACTGATTACGATGGCGGTCTTACAGATAGTATGAAGAAGTATTGTAAGGTGGATGTGGAGATAACACAGAAGTTAGACACCCACCTTACGCAGCTGCTGGGTGAGGCTGGCTTCAGTGACTACAGCATTGAGCTGGAGCATAATGTGGCAGTCATACTAGCACAACAGGAACGTAATGGATTCAAGTTAGACCAAGAAAGAGCCAGTAAGTTACTGACTGAGTTGATGGGGAGAATGAATGAGATTGAAAGAACAGTTCAACAAATCTTTCCACCAAAGGTGGAGGAGAGGGTATCAGAGAAAACAGGCAAGAGACTTAAAGATAAAGTCACAGTGTTCAACCTTGGTAGTAGGAAGCAAATTGCCCAGCGACTCCAAGAGAAAGGAATAGTGTTCAAGGATAAGACTGAGAAAGGTAATATCATTGTCAATGAGAAAACCTTAGCTGGTATCAATCTACCTGAAGCACGTTTGATAGTTGAATATCTTACACTACAGAAACGTGTAGGACAGGTGGACAACTGGGTTAATGCAGTGGCAGATAATGGTAGAGTACATGGTAAGGTGATAACTAATGGTGCTGTCTCTGGACGTATGACGCATCAAAGCCCTAACATGGCACAATGCCCTGCTGCTAAGGCTGACAAGGTAACAGGCGAGCTGCTGTGGGGTGAGGACTGTACATATAGCACTGACCTACGGGCCTGTTGGATTGTCGAGGAGGGTAATGTTCTCACTGGTATAGACGCATCAGGTTTAGAATTGAGAATGCTTGCCCATTACATGAACGATAGTCATTACACTAAGCAACTATTAGAAGGAGATATACATACTTATAATCAGAACATGGCAGGACTCGCGTCACGTGCCCAAGCAAAAACTTTTATCTACGCCCTAATCTATGGTGGTGGTGTGGCTAAGATAGGTGAGATAGCAGGAGGCTCACCCAGACGAGGCAAGCAGTTGGTTGATCAGTTCATGAGGAACTTACCAGCCTATGCTAAATTAAAAAATAAAGTGTTGACAGCCATGCGGAAACATGGTACTATACAGGGGTTGGATGGCAGGAGATTAAGAGTTGAGTCAGAACATTCAGCTTTGAATTTTCTCTTGCAGTCAGCAGGGGCTATCGTAATGAAGCAAGCCCTAGTTATTCTTGATCGATTGTTGAAAGAGAATAACATTTGGTACAAGTTCGTAGCCAATGTTCATGATGAGTGGCAGATTGAAACCACATCCGAACATGCGAATCTTGTAGGTAAGTTAGGAGTACAAGCCATCATTGAAGCTGGTGAATACTTTAATATGAATTGCCCATTGGACGGTGAATATAGGATCGGTAACAACTGGGCAGAAACGCACTAGGAAACTGCAACAAGGTCTAGTGCAACTTAATGTTTAAATTAACTAAGGAAAAATCCATGCAAAATCACGACACATTAAAGATAGAAGGTACAGCATACTGGTTCTCATTCCTAGAAAAGAATGAAATGTCTGATAAGTATCAGGTAGATATTAGTGAGCTGTCTGAGGCCCAAGTAGATCGCCTTGAAAGTATGGGCATCAATGTTAAGAACAAAGGCGATGACCGTGGTTACTTTGTAACTGCCAAGGCAGTGAAGTATGCGCCTCGTGTTGACGATGCCGATGGCTTCAAGATGACAGACCCAGTAGGTAATGGTTCTAAGTGTACGTTTATTGTACGCCCTTATGACTATAACTTTAGAGGTAAGTCAGGTGTAGCTTTAGGTATTAGTAAAGCACGTGTCAATGAACTGGTTCGGTTTGAATCTGCTGACGCTGACTACGATGATATCCCTAGCCTATGATACTACTCATTGACGCAGACATACTATGTTATCGTATAGGTTTTGCCTGTGAAAATGAGAGTGAGGGGGTTGCTCGTAAGACTATGAGTAACTTCCTCACCAACATCATTGAAGATTTAGTAATGGCTTCAGATGATGATGATCATGCGGTTGAACTTTACTTAACAGGTAAAGGTAACTTCCGTCACGACTATGCTGTTACAGCAGAGTATAAAGGTAATCGTAAGAAGAACAGGAAACCTTACCACTTACCCATGCTTAGAGATTATTTGGTTTCTAAGCATGGAGCAATTGTAACACAAGGGGAGGAGACAGACGATCGTATAGCAATACGTGCTACACAAGCTGGTGATACATCTATCATCGTATCTCTTGACAAGGACTTTGATCAGGTGCAGGGTTGGCACTATAACTTTGTTAAGAAAGATAAGTATTATGTTGAGGCAGATGAGGGTGTCTTTAATTTCTATGTTCAATTCCTGACAGGTGACAGTGCGGATAACATCATAGGAGTTAGAGGCATTGGCCCTGTCAAGGCTAAGAAGTTACTTGAAGATAAGACTGAGATAGAAATGTTCAACACTTGTGTAGATAAACTAGGCAGTGAGGAGAGAGCTATTGAGAACGGTATACTCTTATACTTACGCAGACAGGATGATGAGATATGGCAACCACCAAGACCCGTAACAACGGACGATGGACAGAAGCTAGATACAAGTCCTTCATAGTCTCTGCTTTACGTGGGGCGCATAGTAAATGGGGAGTCAAGGCAGACGTTAAGAAATCTGCCAGAGTAAGTACAGGAAAGTATGAGTGTTCTCATTGTGGTAAGGTAGGGGCAGCAACTCTGCCTCCACTTGAGGGACAGAAACGCAGACGAAACAATGCTGCTGTTGATCACATTGATCCTGTCGTATGTCCCGATACAGGGTTTGTAGATTGGAATACTTATATAGAACGTATGTTCTTAGAAGAAGATGGTTATCAAGTCTTATGCTGGGAGTGTCATCACGTTAAGACTAATGATGAACGTAAACGGAGGAAGAAGAAATGAGACATTTAATTATACCTGATACACAGGTTAAACCTGATGAGGATTTATCTCATTTAGAATGGGCTGGTCATTATGCAGTTGAAATGAAACCTGATGTTATCATTCATCTTGGTGATCATTGGGATATGCCTAGCTTGAGTAGTTATGATGTTGGTAAGAAAAGCTTTGAGGGGCGACGATATACCAGAGATATAGAAGCTGGTATAACAGGAATGAAGAAGTTCATGGCTCCTATCTTGGAAGAACAAGATCGCTTAGTTCGTAATAAAAAGAAGCAGTGGAATCCTCGCTTTGTTTTTCTGCTAGGCAACCATGAGCATCGTATTGAACGTGTTATTCAGAATGATCCTAAACTAGAGGGACTCATTAGCCATGCTGACTTCCAGCTAAAGGAGAATGGTTGGGAAGTGTATGACTTCTTAGTACCTGTAGTTATTGATGGGGTATGTTACAGCCACTACTTTACTTCAGGAGTCATGGGTCGCCCTGTGTCCTCAGCTAAGTTGATGTTACAGAAGAAGTTCATGAGCTGTGTCATGGGACATGTACAAGATCGTGACATAGCTTATGCTCGTCGCGCAGATGGTAAGAACATGACAGGTTTATTTGCTGGTATCTATTATCAACATGAAGAAGAGTATCTAAATCCACAGACCAATGGCTCATGGTCAGGACTGTGGGTATTGAATGAAGTAGATGAGGGAAGCTTTGATGAGCTACCTGTGTCTATGAATTATCTGAGGAAACGCTATGTCGTTAACACTGGAAGAGCTGAAAGAACGCTTAAAGCAGTTGGATGAGACACTTGTTCTTGAACTACTGCAACTGGAGAGTGAAGATATTATTGATCGTTATGAAGATATAATCATCAATAACTTTACTGACTTAGAAGTACAACTGGAGGATGTAGAAGATGGAGAAGCAGGAACCTACAATTAACTTAGCTGCACTGGAGACTCAGGTAGGAGGCGATCACTACACTAAGCTTGGTATACAGCCTATGGAGTATTCAATGCGTAATAAACTAAATGCTCTACAACACACAGCTATTAAATATATTACTCGTTACCCTGACAAGGGAACTGCTATCGAAGACTTACAAAAGGCACGTCACTGCATCGACATGCTACTTGAATACATGGAGGAATAATAATGGAAGGGCCGAAGACACGACTAAGCCAAGAGGTACACGCAACAAAGTATCGCAGTGAGGGCGAGAGTTTTAAAGAAGCACAGAATAGATTTGCATCCACTCTCGCAGACAGTGAGAAACATTTCTATGAGTTACGCAGCATCCTACTTGAGCAACGCTTCATGGGTGGAGGCAGAACACAGTTAGCTATTGGTTCCCCGAATCAGACTACAGCTTTTAACTGCTTTGTGTCCTCACCTATTGAAGATAGCTTTGATAGTATAATGGATATAGCTAAAGAGGCAGGACGTACTATGCGTAAAGGAGGAGGTATTGGTTATGACTTCTCTCGCTTGCGTCCTAAAGGTACTCTCATTGCCTCACTAGGTAGTCAGGCTTCTGGCCCGATTAGCTTCATGCGTATCTATGACAGTCTGTGTAAGACAGTGAGTAGTGCAGGGCATCGACGTGGTGCACAGATGGGTGTGTTGCGTGTTGACCACCCAGACATCGAGGAGTTTATCCATGCTAAACAGAACTCCACAGAGCTAACTGCCTTTAATATATCTGTTGGTGTAACAAACAAGTTCATGGAATGTGTACGTGATAAGAAAATGTTTGATCTTATCTTTGAGGGTACTGTATACAAGCAAGTGTTTGCTCCTGCCTTGTGGGAAATGATCATGCGCTCTACATGGGATTGGGCAGAGCCGGGAATTTTATTTATTGATCGTATTAATGATAGTAATAACTTACATTACTGTGAGACTATAGAGGCTACTAACCCATGTGGCGAACAGCCTTTACCAGCTAATGGGGCGTGTCTACTAGGCTCTTATAACCTAGTTAAGTACGTTGACTTTGATGATGAGGGTACTAGGAGCTTTAACTTTGCACAGCTTATGCAGGATATACCTATTGTCACAAGAGCAATGGATAACATTCACGATAACACTGTGTTCCCTTTAGAGGAACAAGCAGCAGAGAGTCAGGCAAAACGAAGAATGGGACTAGGCGTTACTGGTTTAGCTAATGCAATTGAGGCTTTGGGGTTCCCGTATGGTAGCGAGAAGTTTTTGGGAGTGGCTGAAGATATCTTTAGAATCCTACGTGATGAAACCTATCGTGCTTCTGTTATGTTGGCTAAAGAAAAAGGTTGCTTCCCTGCTTACTCGCCTGAGTACCTTAAAGGAGAGTTCATTAAAGGTTTACCTAAGACTGTTCGGGCTGGTATACGCAAGTATGGTATACGCAACAGCCATCTTCTTAGCTTTGCTCCTACAGGTACTATCTCTCTTACTGCTGATAACGTCAGTGGTGGGATTGAGCCTGTATTTAGTCATAGCTATGATCGTACTATTCAGACAGAAGATGGGCCTATCATCGAAGAAGTCATGGACTATGCATACCATACTTGGGGTGTTAAAGGCAGGACTGCTAACGAGTGTACTGCTGATGAGCATCTTGCTGTCTTAGCATTATCAACTAAGTATGTAGATAGTGCTGTGAGTAAGACCATCAACTGCTCTCCTGAAATGGCATGGGAGGACTTCAAAGCTATCTACATGAATGCTTGGGAAATGGGATGTAAAGGGTGTACCACATTTAACTCAGGAGGTAAACGATATGGTATACTTAATATAAAAGAAGAGCCTAAAGACAAGGAGGCAGAGGCTTGTTATATTAATTTTGAGACAGGGCAGAAAGAATGTTCTTAGACATAACCATTCAAGAGTGGTTGATCCTATCTGGGGTCACTCTCTTGACCATTGGGCAACTCATGCGTTGGTATGATGAGGATTAATTTATAATGGATATCTTAGAGTTACTTGGTCAGATAATATGGATCGCAGCAGGGCTGGCAATATTCTTGTCAGTCGTGTTGTTTTTTCTTCCTGCACTTTATGAAGAGTGGAGGGTATCTAAACATTTAGTGGAGTATGACACAAAGATTTATGAAATAATACACTCAGCAATGATAGAGCTAGATAAAACAGGCAAGCCTGTGACGTTAGTATTTGGTCATGAGGAGGACAAAGAAGTAAACAAAGAAACCGACTAGTCTTCCTTGGCTAGTCGTTCATTGTGAAGTGCTGCGCCGCCACCATACAGGCTATAAATTAATGGCCCTGCTATGGGAACAGCTCGTGCAGCCTTTGCAAAGTTATATTCCTCACCCTTCAGCATCTTCGTAGTTTCCCTCTTCAATTTGGTCACGCCATCCCACGCAGCTTTAGGAGGAGCTAGCGTGGCTACAAGGCCTCCATATAAATCACCTTGAGAAAGGTAACGCTCATACACGTACTGGTTCATACCAGCTACACCAAATAGAGTCCACATAGCACGTGTAGGTATGTCTTCAGGATTCATATCCTTACCCTGTATCCAATCTTGTACAGTCCGTACACCCATATCAGCAGCAGTAAAGAAAGTAGAGAGTAGGAATAAGTTCTTAGCAGCAGTGACAGGGTTGCCTTTGGCTGCTTCCTGCCAAACCTTACGTCGAACAATATCTAATTGCTTCAATGTGAAAGACTTCAAGGTGTATACGATACGTCCATTAGGGTTGCGTAGGTATGCCTCAGGGTGTTGACTTAAAGCAGTAGGCTGCAAGTCAGTGATCTCATTGAAAGCTAATAGCTTAGTATTCTCAGTGACATTACCTAGACGTAGATCATTTATTAATGCCTCAGTATCTCCCTCAAAGTAACGGCCCAATTCTTTACGCAGCTTTGCTCTGCCTTTCGCTGTCTTAGCTAGTGCTTCATGCTTACGCATAGCAGCATTTATAGCAGTGTTCTTAACGTACATATCAACACTTGCAAATCCACTCCACTTAAACAGACGCTGAAGCGCCTTTGCTGTTGTGCGGTTGTCCTGTAGCTCATGTGCAATGGTGTGGTCTATGCCCATCTGAATCATGTTATATTTATTACCATTCATCTTACCGAACATGGATGCGATAGTATTGCGAATGCCATGCAGAGCAGCACTAGTAGCTATGTCAGTAAGGTTTAATATAGCAGAGAGGACGTTAGCAATAGTAGTAGCATAGCCAACATCACGATAACCAGCCATGAGTCCATGCATACCTTTCTCGCCCTCAATGAAACGAGCACCTAACATTTGAATAAGTTCTTGCTGTTCATCATTAGAAGCATCATACCGTACTAGTGCATCACCTATCATATTACCAATAGACTCATCATTACGCACAGAGATATCAACCACTTCCTTGCCATTAGCATCAGTGGTTACATTCTTAACAACACTCTTACCAAAGAAGTCATACTTTGCAGTGAGCTCAGTCATAGTACGATAGTAATGTGTTAAGGCAGATGCAGGGTCTTCATAAAACTTCATGTACTCAAGGGGAATATCATTCACACTCCGCTTACCTACACTGCCTACGCTTATACGGGACTTATCTTTAAAGATACCTTGCACCACCTTGTTGATAATCTCAGCTTCTTGGTCAGGTGTTAACTCTTTCAAACCATTCTTTACTTTAAACTCTTCTATAGCTTTAGTGAATGCTCCATCATGTTCACGCCCAAGCGCCTCACGTAAACCTTTCAAGTCTTTTACACGACGAGGAAAGTAGTTGTCTCTATGTGCTACATCAATGCCTCTGCTCTTCAACTCAGCATGGATAGCTTTTAATTCTTTACGAATAACACCCAGATGTTTAAGCATATGAGGAGGCAGGAGTTCATTCACTATATCAAAGCGACCATTCATTAACGCTAACTCAACAGCTTGTTTAAGGTTAGGTGGTAGTTGTTTCAGTTCCTTAAAGAAAGGCTCGGACTCTCTTGTCCTGCGTTGCCCTACCTGTTGAATATAAGTTTCATATTTCTGTAGGCGTAGGTATATCGTAGGAAAACGCTCACGCAATCTAGTAGACAATGATCCTAAGTAGTAGTCAAGGGTCTGAGCAACCTTACCTTTAGGCTTTTGACGAGGCGTCTGCGTAGGAAGCCCAGCAGCAGGCGTAGGAGAGGCGCTAGCAGTAGGGGTAGGTGTAGGTGTAGGAGATTGCGTAGGCGTCTTAGGCGGCAGCACAGGAGCTACAGGAGGTGTTACATTAGCTGCTTGCACACTCTGCCTTGTAGGAGACACAGCAAATGGCCCCTGACCACCTTGAGTTAATGGATCAATAGCACCTTGCGGTACGTCAGGACGAGCTGGTTCCTTGAATGGAGCCTCTTGTCTAGTCACACGAGGATCATTGAATGTTAAATCTTTAAGGCGAGCTGGTAACTCACCTGTAGCATCGTATGCTTCAATGTCCTTACGTGTAGTTTCTAGTGCGCGGTAGTCTCTCTGACGTTGACGCAGTGGTTCAAGGGATGCTTCTACGTCTGCCTTATGTATCTCAGTAGCTTGTATACGTTCATCAATAGCTTTAGCTCTACGACGATTAGTTTTACCTGTGTCTTTCTTGTTCGCCTTAGTCGCCTGCTTTGCTCGCTTTAAACCAGCAATCTGCTCGTCAAGTTGTTCTAGTTGTTTCTCAAGGGAGCGCACCTGACCATCATTAGCTTTACGTGTACCAAGATCAGGCAGTGTTTCAGCTTCATCACGCATCTTCTGCGCTTCATTCTGAATGTTAGTGTCAGCTTGCTTCTTCTCAGCATCCAGTTGTTCATTTACATACTTACGTTGTGCAACCTTTGCCTGTTCTTCAGCTACCTTCTGAGGAGTTACTTCCTCCTTAGTATTTAATAAAGATTGTTCCTCAGACTTCTCATGTTTAGCCTTCTCAGCAGCACTCTTGAAGTCAGGACTCTCTGATAGATTAGTAGCATCTGCCTCCATCTGTTTCTTAACACTATCTGACGCATCGTTGTATAGCTTCTGTGCATCTTCAGCGTTGTCAACACCCCACTTACGGAAGAGAATACCTAATCCAGTACCCAGAGCAGCACCAAAAGCAGCACCATACATTAGATGTTGCTGCCTACTCTCGCCATATTCTTCACGTATAGGGGATAGTACGCCACCAAAAGCACCAGCACCCATACCGCCTACTGCCATATCTGCAATGCGGCCTAGCTTTAATAACTTTGTGAACGCTAAAGGCAACGTGACAGGATCAAGAATAGCACCAGTAACAAGACCAGTGTAGCCCCACACAGGATCAGAAGACAATGCTACTTCTGCCTTGAAGTCACGCAGCATGGAAGTAGTACGTTGCTTGTCACGATTATCCTCAGAGAACTCACCCATCCCTGTAAGTTCCTGTATGCCTCTCATTGTAGATGTTACTTCATTCACAAAGTGAGTAGCGAATGGATCAATATCAATGTCATTCTCTTTAACATACTTAGCTGCTTGCTCAACAACCAAGCGGTTAAACTGTACAGGCGTGAGCGTCCCTACTAAATCTTTACGGAGCTGTACATCCCCCATTACAGGGTGTTTGATTGTAACGTAATCAGACATTCTACTTCCTTCTCAGATTATTTAGAGGCTGCTGCAAGTTGTGTCATTATCCATTCTTCCTGTGGCATAGGCTTCTTATGTGCCTTAACCATTTGACTTAAATACTGGGCGTACTTTTCAATCATCTTTGACAGTAACGCTGGAGGTAAAGAAGCTAATGGACTCGTAGGTTTCCCAGCGGGCGTGCCAACTATTTGCTCAGACTCCTCAACAGTGCGTACAGGCTTACCTGTTAAGGGGTCAAGCCGCTCCACATCCACAGGTAAACCAAACGACTTATTCACCTCATCTTGCAGCAAGATAACTTCTTGTCCAAGGTCTTTGGGCCCACCAGCAGATGAGGATGCCTGTCTACGTTCCCACTTCTGAGTCTCAGGGTTCCAGTGTTCAGTGACCTGTCGTTGTTCTGATTTATATCCTATAATAGAACCATCCTTACCATAGACGGGTACGTTAACACTCTCGTATACATTCTGGGTACGGTGATTACGCTTCCACTCTGCGTCACTTAGCCTAAATGCACGATCTTCTGCTGCTTGCGCGTCTTGAGTTGCTTGGCGCTGCTTCTGGTCAATCGCTTGCTGCAATGTACGCGCACGATCTGCAATAGCTATGGCTTGCCGAGTGTTTCCTCTCTCGTTTAATTTCTTAGCTAAGGCTAACAGGGATTGAGGGTCTTGCATGCTTGTACTCTTCATCAGCTCCTGTAGCTTCATCGCCTCTCTTTCTTCATCTGTCTTTAAACCCATCATACCAGCTGCGCCTCTAGCAGTCATCATTCCGCGAGCCATGCTAGGGTTTGTTAGCATCATAGCCTTAATAGCCTGCTGCTGCTTTTTTCGAACATCTTCAGGAGTTGTAAACAAACCATCTAAAACCGACATTATCTTCTCCTTACCCGTTATACTTTTCCATACCAAGACCAGAGACATAATCAGCCCAGCCTTGTGATGCTTTTAATCGACTGTCTATAGCATTCTGACTGCCTCTAAGTAAGGCGTTCCCTTGGTGAGCACCAGCAGTAGCTGTGCGTCCACCTAGTTCAATGCCTGTTTGCATAGGCTGCATACCCATCTGTTCAGTACCAAAGGCTGTCTGGAACATACCACCAGAACGAGACAACGCGGAATCAATTTCATTCATTGCTCTTTGGCGGGACTGAGCAGCTAGTTGTTGATCAGCTAATGCTTGGGCTTTGTTATAACCTAATACATCAGGTTGATACATGCCACCAGCACCAGCACCAGCGGATTCACCAGCAAGACGCATACCTAAACGGCCTTGACCAAACAGTCCTTGCTGTAGTTCATTACGTGATTGTGCGCGAGAGGGTTCAAGCAGGGCTTGCTGTTGGTTATAGTAGTTCGCAGAAGCCTTGGTAGGGTCTAGCTCAATACCGTCTAGTACCTGTGCGCCACCTTGCATCATCTGATCACGATAAGCAGCTAAAGCAGGGTCTAATTGATAACCAGCTTTCTGAGAAATAGGGTCAAACCATGATGTACCAAAACCTGTACTTACACCGTATGGTCTAAACTTAGCTGCGTCAGCAGCAATCTGTGCTGCTTCAATCTGTGCTGTAGCAGCATCCTTATTTCCTTGGCTGGACTGATGTTGACCAAATAGTCCGAATATTGCAGTAAGCGGGTCCATCATCTTCTCCTTAATGTTTAATGAAGTAGTACATGTTAGTAGGAGCAGTAGGAGCAGGAAGATCAAATGTAGTAGAACCATCCCCCACCCCAAACACTGTACCAATAGCAGCGAATAAAGCTGCATAACCAGCACGACTAACTTCACTGCCGTCAGCTAGTAAGTAACCACTAGGAGGCGTAGCAAATGCAGCTAACTGAATAAAACCTACTGGTAGTAAAGTATCAAGCTCTCCTTGAACAAAGGAGCATGTTGCAATCTGTGTGGTACTAGAACCAGCAGATGCATTAGGGGCCGTTGGTGTACCCGTTAAAGCACCTGATACTTTATTTACTTTAGTAGCAAGATGTGTAGCGACTTCAGAAAACTCGTCATCAATCTCAGTACCCTTAACAATCTTTGAGGGGTTGCCGCTAGCTAATGCATCTTTAGCAGCAAAGTCCGTCAGTTTAACGTAGTTAGTCATTACAATATCCTGCCTTGTTTCACGTAAATATCTAGCCTCTGAATCGACAAAGGCGCACCGTTAATTGTAGACTCTACGCCTACTTGAATAACATTACCATCACCACCCATTGAAGCACGTACTTGATCTACTAACGTACCTATGGAATATTCAGCAATGTTATATTCAGCAACTCCATACTCATAGTTTGTTAAATTATCAAGCACAGCAGGATAAGATAAGTAACTATCAGAATAATCATAACCAGCTTTAAGAACAAAGGCTTGATTACTGCCTCCGATCACTGTTGTATTAATACGCTTCAGTATCTTAGTACGTGTACTGTCCCCGAAGTCGAAGTAGTTAGTAAAGTAACGCATAACATAAGGTGAAGTATTATCCGAATACCCGTTATACTGAGCTAAACCGTCTGTCTGCGTAAAGTATATCTTATTATCCACCGTCAGCATGTTTGTATGTGTTTGATTATTCCATGTTGTGATACGGCTACTACCATCCTCTAATGGCCCTCTCATATCTACACAGTATGCCTGAGAGAACGTAGGAAATAATAATAAATAAACAGCCTCAGTCGGATTATAAAGAGAGCGCACTTCAGATGGGCTACTCTGTGTCAGGATAGAGATAATATCATCACGTACATTCTTAGATATGTCACGCATTGGCTGACTCTTCTCTTGAATCAATCGGCCTAATGACACGATGCCTGTCTCAGACAAGAAGATAATATCGTTACCTGTATTCTGTAGGCTGTCACGCGCTACACAACCAACGCCTTTAATGACTTCTACTAGTTGCATATTAACAGGATTTAATACTTTGTCTCCGTCTGTGTCTCCAAAGATAATAATATTATTTTTACAGAAGACAAACAACCGACCTGTGTGTGCACCTAAAGCAACGATTTCATCATTACCTTGTACAAGGATAGATGATATATCAATACTACCAGCACTACCACTATCGAAATCTGTACCATCTAATAAGTCAGACCAGTAGACAGTAGTCTTAGATGTAGAAGTATCAGCTATCCATAAGCGTCCATAAGCACTAACACCTGTATTTGCTAAAGGAGGAGCTACTGTGTTACCAGCGGTAGTCAAGTCCTCTATAGTGTCTCCTACAGGGTCATAGTAACGAGGTTCCTGTCCACGTTGAAAGAAGAATGCCTTATCATTCAATGTAGCACTATCAAAATTACCAACAGTAAATGATGTACTATTGTCTGTAGCAGCAGCTAATGTGCTGGTTCCTTTATAAAAAGTTGTATTACTCCACGACACTACTGTAGCATCACCGTCTATATCTCTAAATTCGTGACCACCTACTAGCGCAGAGGATGTGCCTCCACTAGTAGTAACATAAGTCCATCCCTTACGGCTACCTAAGCGTCCATATTGGTCAATGATACAATTATCTGCCTGTAACGCAAAGCCAGCAGCCAGTGTCACAGAGCTTTCCTGAGTGTTTAACCCAAAAAATCCTGGGGCTGCTACGCTTGCAGATTCAAGTTGTTTAGCCATTAGACTTCCTGCCAGATTAATTCTTCTTCATGTTTCTGTGCATCCATAGCAATACTATCAGACAATGAACGCTGCGCTGTTGCATAGGCACTTGAGGAAGAAACTCCCCCATCTTCACCACGTTCTTCAACAGCTTTAGCATATGTTAATTGAGCTACTGGGTGAGTAGGGACAAACAATTCATCACTATCTTCTTCTAACTCAGAAGTTCGTAGTACCAAATTAAACCTAATATTATAAATACCATCAGGTTTAGGGAATAATTCAATGATTGTATCTCCATTAGAATCCTGCCCATTAAAAGTATAATAACATGGAGAACCTTTTTCTACGGTATCCGTCATTAAGAACTGTTGGTCAAACCACTTAGGGTCTTTATACTTTAATAAAAAGTTATCTGTGTCGTTAATAACATTTAATAAAGTAGGACGATTACCAGCCCCTGTTAAAACGTAACTAAAAGTATTCTCTTCAGTGGTTGCTGTTAGTGTGGTTCGTAGAGCCGACCAATCCCAACTATCCTCTACTTCTTTTTTAGCATCATTTAAAAGAATACCTATAAGAGTAGAATAAGTATTAGCTTCAACAGTTGCTACTGTTCTTTCGCGTAAGCGTTTAAGAACATTATTTACTAAATCTAAATATGTCATGTATTTTATCCTTCTATATAGAAATAGGGTAACATATTTCTAATCAAAAGTCAAGAGTTTTCTGTAGTTATTTAACCAACTATCCAATCTTTTTTAGCAGCATCTTCCGTTGGACTAGTATAAGAAACAGTACCATCAACATATGGGTAAGTTTTAGCAGTGGATTCTGTCTCACCAATAGGCCAATGGTAACCATCACTTGTATTACTACTATTAGTGTTGCTAAAGGTGTTAGTGTTATTGAACATGTTGTCTTTCTCCATACCATCAAGGTATACATTAGGCTGACCTGTGACAACTTTCTGACCTGTATTATCTACTCCATTACCAAAGGTGTTCTGGAACCATGCTGTTACAAAATCTACTTCCTTAGCCTTAACTGCATTGGCTAGGTTGTGATCAACCATTCCCTCACCATAACCTACAGTGTATACTTTACCATCAGCACCTATGAAGTTATCTCCTCCAGTAAGATCAGAAGAAGTAGCCTGTTTGATTGATGTGTTAACAGGAGCTGAAGATGAACCTGTGTTCACAATACCTGTAGTCTGATCAGGGAACATGGACACAACTTCACTGATAAGGTCTGCTGTCTGTTGGTTCTCCCATGCTTCAGAGCCTATGGTGGGATCAGCAGAGAGTAAGCCTTGACCTAAGATACCACCTTGACGGTGTGAACCTAGACGATTGTAATACTGTGTTAAGGATTCGTCAGGACGCTTACCGTGCACACCATGATTGAATGAGTTATTAAACTGATCACGAGCTGTAGTGCCAATCATCTGAGGAATAGTAGTACCAGCCTCTTTAGCTTTTTGTCCAATCACTGTCATCAGTTGACCAAGACCCGCCACCTTGTCTGCTTGTACTTCATCAAACCCATATGTGCCTGTACGGAATGTTCCCTTATCTGTTGTGATAAGTTCAGTTCCATCAGTAGTCCAAGGAGTTACACCACGAGTATTGTTAACCTCATCTGCTTTTCCGATTAAAGTATCAGCAAGAACAGTGTCACCTTCAGCAAGTGCAGATGCAGCCTCATCACGTAACGAACTCTCTTCTACATAAGATGCAGTACGATCAGCAAAGGACTGAGTATCCGTGTATATATCATTGAAAGGTTTAAACAAGCCACTGTCTTCAGCAATTGTTTGTTCCAATACTTTATTAAAAACTAAGTCTGCTGGATCAGCGGTGAGACCCTCTTCACTACGGCTAATGTCTTGAAGAATAGTAGCTACTGTGTGCCTATCATCATTCAGTAAATTCAGGTAGTGATCTAAACCACCATCGTCAGCTTCTCTACCAAGCTCTGTAGCATAGGCATTACGAACATAATCCTCATTCATTGTAGGATCAAAGTATACTAAATTCTCTCCAATAACTTCTGTTGGATCAACAATGCGACCCTCTTCAGATAGATTGATTTCAGCAATGATCTGATCTAAGGCACGATCACCCGTACTCAGAAGATCAGAGTAGAAGTCTAAGCCTCCTGCATCACCAGTACGTCCTAGTTCTTGTGTATATATATCTTGTACCGCAATGTCAGCAGCACCATCAGATAACATACCAGCAGCATCAAAACCCATGCCCTCTTCAGAAGCATTGAAGTCAGCAGCAATCTGTGCCATTGTCTTGCCGCCAGTATCCAACTGATCTAAGTACCAGTTAAATCCACCTTCATCTATTTTATCTGCTTCACGCCCTAACTCTTGTAAGTATAGCTGCGTTAACAGCTCTTGTTGAGTAGCCATTATAATTCCTTATCGTCTTTGTGTCATTGCTTGACCAAAATAAAAACCTATGATTGCGTTAATGGAATGAGGCAACCAAGTTGGTGTGACCATGCCAGTAAGCTCTATATGTTGAGTAACTGTTTTTGTAAAATCTAAGAATAAGAATTTAAAACCCTCAGTTACATCCACAGGAATAACAGTTGAGTAGCCCCACAAAGGAGCAGTTAGTATAAATCCTGCCATGCTTACAAACGAGATAACAATGAAGCGTCTTATCCATGCTGCACTAGGGTTATTATATTCTCGTGCATTCTGAACACTATCCTCAGAAGCCGTAAATTGCTGCATGAGAGCTTTTTGCTGCTCGGCCTTATCCTGCTGTGACTGTGACCACATCTTCATCACAGCGCCTCCGACAGTGCTTAGTAGTAGCGTGATAACCTCAACAGGTAGGCCAAACATTTCTATACTCCTCTAAGTAAATAAACAATCAGTCCAACTAAAGCTGCAATAGACATGCGTACAAACCATTCATTCGTATTCGTCTTCACTTGACTTCCTGCTTGATCTACTTGAATAACATCAATCTCTTCAGAATGTTTATTCAAGCGTTGCTCATGGCTATCAAGACGATGTTTAACTGCAACATGTTTTTCTTCTATCCGCGCCAAGGCAATAATCACTTCGCTAATCGTATCTATTTTGGCGGTCAGTGTGTCTAGTGTTTTTTCAATACGATCAAATCTCGTCTCAGACATGGTATCTCCCTTACCTAATAAAATTAGTAATCAATTACTCTGGCAGATCTTCTGGCTCAGACCAGTTAGGATTAGCTGACCAAGCACTATCAATTAATAAATACTTACAGCCTGACCAATCTTCGGGTGGGGTTACATTCGTGGCTATCTGTGCATTACCAGAGTGCATATCACCTATCACAAAGTCTGGACAGGTGATCGCATCAGCCCCCATAGATATAACGGCATCATCTGCAAAAATGTACTTGGACACGTTTGTTGCGGTTTCAATAATAGTTTTCATTCTTAATGTCCTTTAAGTAATAAGGTAGTAGCGGATACGGCTTTGCCAGCTTCTACTGATACAGAGTCAGCAGTGGTGTCTAGGGTTCCATCACCTTGGACGTAATAGTCTGAGCCTACCGTTAATCCAGATTGAGTGGTTGATATACCACCTTTAAGCATCACAGAAGCAGTCTGCCCATCAGTGTAAGCCGCTTCTGAGAACCCTATGTAGTTGGATGTGGTTAGGTTGGTGGTGACAATGGTTGTAGCTAATTGACCCACAATAGCTGTCCCGTAACTGGAATTACCCTGATCCCTATAACAAACTACAAACTTACCAGCGTTATTTGGGTCAAAGGCTACTGAGGTGTATGAGGTATTCGCTGAGTTGAGTACAACCTCAGAACCAAAGCTAACTGAAGTACCTGAAACAGTACCTACTATAGCTGTGCCGTAATCGGAATTACCCTGATCCTTATAACAGACAACAAACTTACCGCTGTTGTTTGGGTCAAAAGCTACTGAGTTGTCGTAGGTAGCCCCTGAGTTGAATACAACCTCTGAGCCAAAGCTAATTGACGTACCACTCACTGTACCAACACAAGCTGTACCGTAATTGGAATTACCAGTATCCTTATAACAAACTACAAATTTACCACTGTTATTTGGGTCAAAAGATACTGATATGTAGTGGGTAGATCCTGAGTTGAATACAGCCTCTGAACCAAAGCTGATTGAAGTACCTGAAATAGTACCTACAATAGCTATACCGTAGTTAGCAGAACCACCATCCCTATAACAAACAACGAACTTACCAGAGTTATTAGGGTCAAAGGATACTGATATGTAGTAGGTAGTCGTTGAATTAAATACATACTCAGAACCAAAGCTAATACTTGTACCAGATACAGTACCTACACAAGCTGTCCCGTAACTGGAACCACCATAATCCTGATAACAAACTACAAATTTACCACTGTTATTTGGGTCAAAGGATACTGATATGTATTCGCTCTGCCCTGAATTAAATACAGCCTCTGAACCAAAGCTGATTGAAGTACCCGATATTGTACCAACACAAGCTGTACCGTAATTGGAATTACTATTATCCTGATAACAAACAACAAATTTGCCTGAATTGTTAGGGTCAAAAGATACTGAGAGGTTGTAGACTGGCCCTGAATTAAATACAACCCCTGAGCCAAAACTTATGCTTGTACCAGATACAGTACCAACACAAGCTGTACCGTAACTGGAATTACCATTATCCGTATAGCAAATAACGAATTTACCAGAGTTATTAGGGTCAAATGATACTGAGTTGTAGTAGGTAGCCGCTGAGTTATATACAACCTCAGAACCAGCAGGGATACTTTCAGATACGCTCGTACTAGATTCGGCTACAACCTCGACAGTGCCGTCAGACTTTAGCACCACTGGTTTACCATTAGGTAATGTACCACTAGCTGTGAACTCTGCTACGTTACCACCACCAGCATCATCAATAGCCGCCTGTAATCCATCCACGTCAGCTATGTCTAGGCTGCCATCAGTCAATGCTCCTGTGGATATGAAATTCGCTAAGTCTCTTGCCTTACTCATTGGGATGCCTCCATTGTAGGCCAATCAATTGTGTGGGGGAATCCTGCTTGCTGTGGTACTTGGCGTAGATCACCACGGTAATCGTACCAAGCTTCGGGAACAGGTTGCCCTAGCTCTCTGGCTCGTACGGCTACCCAATCACATTCAGCTAGCAGTCTGTCACGCTCTTTGCGAACTTCTGCGGCTACACGCGCAACGGCATCGTCGATTTCATCTTCTGTTAAGTCTACTGCTTGGTGTGCAAGAACCCATTCACTACCTACCAGAGTAGGTGTCCACGTTTTGACGAGCTTCTGATCATCGCCTAATGTGGGCGTTACTTCTGTTACAGGATGCACGTTAAATGCTGCCATATCCGATACACTAGGCTTCTTAGGAAAGCTGGTGTTCGGGTTTTCTTTTCGTAGAAGTCCTACCGAGTAAGGGTATTTTTCTACTTGTCCGTCTTTAATTTTTACTAATAGCATTGTATGTACCTCGTTTGCTATGCGTTAGGGTCTACGTCACTTCCTATTCTTACTGTGCCGTTGACTGTGAAGTCACCGCCTGTGCCAGAGTTGGCCCCTAAGTCACTGGTGTCATCGAATTTCATGTAGACTAAAGGTGTTGGAATATCGCCATCTTCGATCTGTTGGGTTAGGTCTCTTGGAAAACCTAACTGGTCAACGAACTTGTTGCGGTTGGATTCTTGAGAGAAGTCTATGTAGTCGGTACTAAAGTAAGTGGAGGCTATGTCACCTGTGTACGACCCATCATTGGAGCTACCCCTACAGCCTATCCAATGCGTACTGTCTAATAAAATAGCCTCGTTTGTAAAATGACCTGACGCTGGGAAAGCTACTACTGTTCCATTTAAAACAAACTTACATTTATTAATGTCTGTTAAGTCTATACATATAAGTATCGTATTCCACGCATCCATCGTTGCCTGATTAGTAAAACTTTTAGATAAAATTAGAGAGTGGGATGAATTATAACCACTTAGATAAAAATCTCCGGCTGTTTCATCCATCTGTAGCGTGAAATAATCGTCATTTGGGTAGACTTCATATATCCTGACCATCTTATCACCTGACACTGTGGTAGGTTTAATAGCCAGTGACATAGAGATTGTTTTTGATGAGGCGGTGAAGCTACTGCTACTTAAACCTACATTAATTGCATTGCCAGCAAAATTAGCACTCCTAGCCCAATACTCACTGCCACCCCTAGCGCCTTCAAATGGCCCTGAGTTAACAGTGAAATCTCCAGCTGTACCTAAGTTATTGCCAGCATCATCAGCTCGTAGTGGCAGTGCTATGAGAGGCGTAGTGCCTGTTTCTTCAATGACTTGTGCTACAGGTTTAGGACGGTTAGCGTCAGAGTCCCAGAATGGGTTGTCTGTGGATAGGTCTGTGTAGGAGTTGTTTAGGTAATACTCACCAAGCTGCTGATTCCTTCTGCCGCCACCGTTAAAGTCATCCCCAATTATACAACGGGTATGCTTAGACCACCCTACATTAATATTGTTGTAGTTGCTCCACGTAGCATTAGTCACCACCCCATCAACTACGGCATGGCGCTTGTTGGTATCTGAAACATCACACGAAATTGTAATATGGCGAGACTTTCCACTTGCACTTTCATTGCTCGGCATAGAGACTTTGCAAGAAAATACTGTAGATAAATCAACACCATTGTACACCGTAAGATCAATCGAACTACTTAAATTTGTACTTAATCTTGGCCCCAACGTCATAATGTTAGTGGGGTTGCCTGCGCTAGTAAAATCTATAATATCTCCATTCACAGAAAGTGGGTTATACCAAAGACTCACAGTGAATAACTTACTGTCTGAGGGCATAGATAATGAGCTGTTTTCCAAATAATCATTACTGCCATCAAACTCACTAGCACTACAGTTATATTGATTAGGCCCACGTTCTGCTGTAGCGAGTACGCCATTAACTGTGAAGTCACCACCTGTACCAGCGTTATCTCCTGCTGTGTCAGCATCGGTCATCGGTAGATATAGGATGGGGCTGAGGTCTGCTTGACCAGAGGCAGGCTTTCCGTCTGAGTCTATGAATAAGCGTCTGTTTGATTCGATGCTGAGGTCACGGTAGGTGTAGTCTAGGAAAACGTGGGCTAGTCTATTTTTTGTAGTGGACGCAGCAGCACCACCATTGTAGTTATTGATATTATGAGTAGACATGGTAAAGTTTATACTATCATTCGTATAGCTAGACCATGAGCTAGCATACAATAGTTCATTGGTGTATATATGTCTTTTAGCTGCATCTGTTGTGTCTAGACTCACTAACACATGATTCCAAGTATTCTTTGTTATCTTAAAATCTGTAGCAGTCACATTCACAATCAAAGTATCTGAGGAATTATAACCTGTTACTTTAAGATTCCACCTAGTAGGGGTATTTGGCTGTAGTATGATATTAAAACCTTGTATAGTATCGCCCGCTATACTAATGGGGCGTATATATTCCCCACCTTCTGTAGGGTATATCCAGAAACTACACGTTAACGTCTTAGAATCTGTATTACCCACCAAATCACTAGACCGACTCAGATAATCATTCTCGCCATCAAAGCTAACACCCTCTGCTCCATCCCC
>Ga0208299_1000958_pt1 | contig 23185 bp, 39 predicted proteins | sample 15_taG_FD_184089 | JGI IMG/M metagenome (GOLD analysis project Ga0208299, IMG submission 184089) | Marine viral communities from the Subarctic Pacific Ocean - 15_ETSP_OMZ_AT15312 metaG (SPAdes) (version 2) | ecosystem: Environmental > Aquatic > Marine > Oceanic | place: Pacific Ocean | collected...
CAGGAAAGATAGGTGCTGGGTGTGCTAAATTTGATAATTCATCATCTGCAACAGTTGGAAGTCAAACAATAGCATTATCTGGTGATGGTTGGTCATTATCTGGTTGGTTTTTCTGTAGCACATTAGGTAGTGAGGATATGATAATCCATTGTGTGACAACAGCTTCTGTCGCAAAAAACATCTATCTGTATAAATTAACGAATAACAAAATAAGAACAGAAGGTCTTGGTGGAACAATGACAACTGGAAGTATTGATGCAAATAAATGGTATCATTTTTGTTTGAACTATGACCATTCATCAACCACTACAACATTATATCTTGATGGTATTTCAGTAGGAACAGCAACAGGTGAACAAGGATATAATATTACTGACATTACAATCGGCAATCAACCTTCTCAATCATACGATTGGGACGGATTTTTGGACGATATAGCCGTATGGTCAAGAAAATTGACGAGTGCAGAGTTAACAAGTCTATCAGGTGGTGATGCAACATCTACAATATCTTCATCAAATCTACAAGCATTATACACGTTTGATACTGACTTTAATGATTCATCAGGTAATTCTAGAAACTTAACAAATTCAGGTGTGACAATTTCAGGCAATATGTGTTCTAACGACTTTTCAACAACTTCTGCATTAGATGGTGTAACTGCAAGGACAAATTCTATATTTCAGCAAAGTGCAGAAAATGGTGCAACGCCTTCTTACTGGTGGTTCGATGGCACAAGTTGGGTGTTAGATGGAACAACACAGTCAGGTGCTATTTCATCAAATTGGACAGAAGTTGCAGGATCAAGTTCAACTAAGAACTTTACGATTGATACAGCAAATAATGAAATGGATTGTAAATTTTATGGTAGTTCAAGTAATGGTAATGGTAGTGTTGTATATTATGACTTAGGTAGTGCTGTTGGTAATGAATGGGTATTACGTTTTACAATTAATTATTCAACTTTGTATGGTAATCAAGGTGTAGGATTTGTAGGTTTATTTGATGAAACAACTGATAGTGATGATTCACAAGATGGAATTTATGTAGTTTTTATGAATAATGATAATGTAGTAAATGGTAATGGTGTTAATGGTGCAACGCCTGATGATAGTTGGGGAACAAACATTTCAGCTACACTAAGCACAGGAACTAATTATTTTGTCACATTAGCAAGAACAGCAGAGGGAACAGCTACAATAGATATTAAAACAGGTAGTCATAGTGGATCAAGTTTAACTAATTACCCTGCAAACTGTTCTAATATTTCATCAAGTATAACAGGTTTACGATATATCAAAGTTTTAGACAGAAAAGGATATTCAGGTTCAAACGGTGATGTTGCAACAATCAAAGATTTAGGTTTCCAAAAAGGAAGGACAACGTGGTTAGAATGACAGATTTCAAAGCAAGTAAGAGGTTGATTGGAACGAGTGCAGAACGTACAGGTATAACTTATGGATCAGATTTTGCTAACAATTCAACAGGGTGGAATTTCCAAGCAACAAGTGATATTACAAGTAATCGTCTTAAAGTATGGAACACAACATCACCACCTTATGGACAAGCAACATACACATTAAGTTCAGATGTTGATGGTGATTTTGTTCTACGTTATAGATTGAAATGGCACGCAGGGGATTCATATATTTTTGTTGGATTATATGATGAATTACCATCAACACTAACAGATACTACTATGGATTTTTGTGAAAGTGGTTTCTATTTTACTAATAATAGTAATCGTGGATTAAGAGCATACGCAGGTGATAACATAAGTTATGGTGCTGATCCAATAGCTAGTACAGGTGCTTCACAAACAGGTGTAGCTGATACTGATTATTATATTGAATTGATACGAGATGTATCTGCTAGCACATTAAAATTAAACAAATACACAAGTTCAGATTATACTGGAACACCTGAAACACATACAATGTCCTCAACACCATCAGGTATTGACGGTCTAAAATATTTGAAAGTAGTTTATACACATGATGGTTCAACAGGTGGAACAAGTTCATACATATTTGTTGATCAGATTAAGCTTTATGCAGGTGTGACTACACCTACTGATGCTCAAATTGCTAATGTACAAACTTACAGTATTTTCAGCGAAACAGATACAGGTAAAGATTACATTTGGTCAGGTTCAGCATGGACAGAGGTAGCATGAAGTGTCTCAAACATACCTTCTAGAAGATGGTAGTGGTAATTATCTCTGGGAAGATGGCAATACAGCAATACAGGATATACCAACTAAAGTAGATAACTCCACAATACAAATAACAGAAGCATCTAATCAGAAAAAGACTATCATTAGAGCAATAGCAGATACATTAGACTTAACAGAAACAAAGAACTACTTTAAGGGATTAACAAAGACAGTAACACAATTTATTGTATCTGTAGAAGATGCATTTAATAAGAAAGTAACTAATGATGTATTCACATTAGAAGATGGCACAGGTAGTTATCTACTTGAAGATGGTAGTGGTTTATACAGGCAAGATATACCTGTTAAGCAGTTTAATGAGATAGTAGGATTTAACGAAACACCTAATCACATAAGAGGACTTAGAAAGATTATATCAGATACAGTAGGACTTTCTGAAATAAGAGAAAAGATAGAAGGATTTGTTGTAGTAGTAACACAGACACTTGTATCGTTTGAAGAGGTATTAGCTAAAAAGATTAGTGACTTGAACTATTATACATTAGAAAATGGTCTCGGAAGCTACATACTAGAAAGTGGTGCTGGTTATTATGCTATTGATAACTTACAGATTATTAAGAACGCAATAACAGACACAGTAGGCTTTACTGATTCTAAGAATATGATACATGGTACCGTACATAATATTGCTGAAACAGTAGGATTAACAGAAGTATTCAATAGATTAAGAGATATTGTAAGAACATTTACTGAGATACCGGGTATAGTTGAAACTGTTGTAAGAAGCAGAGATATTGTAAGAAACATACAGACTATAGTAGAAATGCTAGAACCAACTGAAAATGTTAATAGAGCAAGAATTATGTTTAGAAATAAAGCAGATACAGTTGGTATAACAGAAGTAAAGAATAGAGTTAGAGCAATAGTAAGAAACTTTAGTGAGGTTGTTGGTCTCAACGAATTAATGCAATTCATAGAGGGAATAGTAAAAATACCAGCATTAGACACAGTAGGATTAGTAGAAGTATCTCAAAGAATACGATTTGTGTTCATTAGTCACTTTATAGGAATATTCACATCAACAGATGCAGTTAATATAAACACATTTACAGCATCAGATTCAGACAATATAGGTGATATGACAGCAGTTAATTCTCATAATCTTGGCGACTTTATTATTATTGACGATAACTAATGGCAAACGGTTCACAAATAACAATTCACAGTGGAGATGTAGGTACTATAATCAAAGGTACTGCAAAGACACGAACTAACGGTACTGATACAGTTATTGATCTCAATGATTGTTCCTCAGTTATTATCACACTTAGAGACCCAGATGGAAATGCAACAACACACACAGCATCAGCAGTAAATGCAGATGGTGGTACAGACGGCATCTGGAAAATCACAACAGCTTCTGCCATCTTTGCAAACAATTCAGGCTTTTGGCAAGTACAGGCAAAGTATAGTTTTGCAACAGGAAACATTTTCTACTCTAACATAAAAACGATAAACATTGGTGAAGTAGTTGTATGACCACAGTAGATATATTTGCAATTAAAGAAAGAATCGTAACAATACTAAAGGCTAATTCTAGTTTATACACAACACGACCATCAGACAAGACAAAGTTCAGAAAGATAGAAGCAGGTTCACCAAGTCCTAAAGCAATACAGGAACCACCACTACCAAGATGCTGGGTAACATCAGACGATACAGTAGCAATAGTAAAACCAATAGGTGTCATTGCTAACAACATATCACAAGGAGAGGAGTATGATTTGAGAATTAGAATAATATTTGCTACAGAAGCAAAAGACGGTTCAAAGACAGAGGAGAATATTGACGACTTTACAAAGACAATTATCAACACATTAGAAACCAACTATGATTTAAGAGATGGTGCAGAGAGCACAAGAGTGGCAGAATCATCAGAAGTATTAGCAATTAGAGAACTACCATCATTCCTCAAAGGCGATAGAGTGAAAGGTAGGGCAATAATCTTTAGAGTTATTGTAAGAGCATAAAGAAAAAAAGGAAAGAAAGAACTTAAAAGAAAACTTGAGTTCTTGCTGTTTTTTTACCATTACCGAATATCATGCGTTCTGTATTGAATTTTTGATTTCTTAGACATGTGTAACATGGTAAACTTTGACATTCTTGCCTAATTATTCCTGTTTCTTCAATTATTGCAAAGACATCAACTTTATCATGTCCTCTTGGTAATTGACACTTAACACATAGTGTTTGTTTCATACTAGTAAATAGTAATAGAAGTATAATAATCAATCGATTTACTACGCTTATAGTATATTAAGGAGTAGCTATAATGTATAGTATAAGTGGGGTTTTCATACTAAAAACTCGTGAGGTTTTCCTTGAGCTTTTCTCTCAGGGGTGTTCCAAAAAAGAGTTTTCCTCACTTTGCCTTATTATTTCTCTTTTAGACATTCATATCAATAACACTATATGGCTAATCTAGGCGAAATTACAGAGATTGTAAATGCATCTGAATTAACTCTAGAAGTAGGCTCAGATAATTATATACTATTAACAAATTTATCACTTCATGTTGGCAGACCAGAAGATAGAGTAGCAACAACTGACGGTGGTGCATTATTCACTTATGGAAAAGCTGATTCACATTTTACTGCAACATTATTACTTTCCAGTGGTGATATTGAAACAATTAACACATTATCACAAATTGATTCAGATGGTGATAAAACTCCTACAGCATGGCTAATTAAAGCAAAAGATGTTTCTGGTGTAACAAAACAACTTGCATGTACTGGTGTATTAAGAGAATATGATATTACCAAGCCATCAGAAGGTAAAGTTACAATAGATATTTTTGTAAGAATAACAGGCGACACAATAACAATAACAACACCATAGGTGCAATAGTTGGGTAAACTATCAGATCTAATCAATCAGATGATTGGCAGAAGCTTAGAATCTGCCGAATTTACATCAGCTAATCCAACACATGTTAACACACTCATACAGATTAATGAACAGGATAGCCCAGACTTTGAAGCAGAAATTAAAAAATTAATTAAAGACCCATCAAAAGCATCAACATCTGAACAAGTAATAGAAGATAAAAAACAAGCAAAACAACTTCATAACGTTGAAGAAACCATTGATATATTTAAAAAAGGAAACATCGGTGAGGTTCAAAATTTTACATCAACACAATTTGATAATGTAAGATCGTTAGCACAAAATCCATCAGGATTTATTATGCAAACATTCTTTAGAAAATTTGCAAAGGGTGTTGGTATAGTAACACTAGCATTACTTATCTGGGAAGCAGTACAATGGATTATTACCGAATTATTAAAACCCGGCAGACTATTAGATAGGAGATTCAAACGTGATATAAGAAATGAAATTATTGCATTTAGACGTAGAGAGGAACAACAAAAGATTAAACAGGGATTTTCTAGTATCATAATAACAACATCACCTAGACTTAGAGGTGGTTATGCACAAACATATAACACATTAGATATACCAGCAGGTAGAGTAAGTGTTCCTTATAATTTTGGTGACAATAATGTTTTAATGACTTCTTCCAGTGGCGTATCACTTAATAAGTCACAATCAGCTAGGAGAGGTAGGTAATGGCAGGAGAAAATGTATGGATATGGCAAGTTCAAACAAGTGCAGGAAACGGGTCAAGAACAACTGCAACCACAACTAATACACAAGCCTTTAACAACACAGATAAAATGCCTAGTGACGGTGCATATATTTCTGATATTGATGTTGATTTTAGAAGAGCAGTTCCAGAGAATGAAGCTGTAAATGCAAACAATAACGAACTTCAAGATATGGGAGTTGAAGGATTTGATATTGTTATAACAGGCGTATCAGGTGATGCAGATAATGACACAGCATCTAATCTAGTAAACAAAGTATCAAAATGGTTACAAGATGGAAATACCACTACAGGTTATACAAAAGGTAGATATGGAATTGAACTAACAAATGCACCACAATGGAATGTAACACCAACAGCAACATACGGCTATCATCTTAAAGATGCTAAATTTCAATATATAGGTGAGAATAAAGACTTGGTAAAATTCACAATTAGACTATCATTAGGTGGTGACATAAACTCTGCCATCTAATTTTACTAATCTTACTGTTACATGGTATGATGAGACTAACGACTATGCCACATCATCAAACATTACAAATGATGTAAAATCAATACCATTATTTACTGATTCTGGAAGTGGTGAAGTTAATCAAGCAACCATAATCTTAAGATCATTAGATGGATTATATAACACAGATTCAGGTGGTGTAAGATTTGCAGAGTTTGATAGGATTAGAATACAGTGTACGGATTTAGCAAATAATACTTATGATAGATATTTTGAAATAATGAGTATAATACCATCACAAACTAAAGGTGAAGGTACATTATTGACACTTGAATGTTTAGGAATAGAGTATCACACACAACATGTTTTTATGACAAAACCTTACTACTTTGAAAACTCTTATACTGTTGGTTATTCAATAGGTGACATTTATAATAATAATCGTGGAACAAAACAACCTAAATTAAGCAGTCATAATATAGTTTATAATTCAATAGGTGATCATGGTAATGGTTTACCGTACTACAACGCTAATAATTGGGAGTTTGGTATAAGTGAAGATACATGCTATAATAGATGGATGGACTTAGTAGATAATGGTGGTTCTGCTGTATCTGCTGGTGGTGCATTAACATTCTTTGAACTAAGCTTCGATACAACAGCAATTAATGATATAAGAATGAAGTTACGACCATCTGGTAATAACAGTACAATAGTACAGGTAAAAAATGCTGTAGCAACAGGCGTTAAGGTAGGCGAACAAGAAGGTATGTTAGCCAATCCAACAGGTACTAATTTACTAGCATGGGGTAGTAATGAGCATGGTACGTTACCTATTGGTATGGAACGTTATGAATCAAAATTATTACAGTTTATTTTTAGACCTGCATGGTCTAGTAGTGTTGAATATGCAGTAGATGCTAAAGTACAGGTAATTGACTCATCAACAAAAATTAGAAAACATTACAAATGTACTACAGCACATACATCGTCAAGCACATTTGTTAGTGATTTATCAAAATGGTCACAGATTGATATGGCAGATGAATTTGGTGATAACATACAATATTCACCATGGACAGATGATAAAGATACATTATGGTCTAATTCTGGTTGTGACCCTAGTAGAACAACATACACAAATGGTGGATGGTTTGACATAAATGTAGTAGTAAATGATAATGAGTTTTTCAGAACGTGGGTAGATGGTACTGCTACAAGCGATTCTAATCTTGACACATTAGCAGGTTCACATTCTTACAATGGTACAAGAGCAACACTACCTAGAGGATTTAGAGTGTTAGTCAATGGTGCAGGTAGTGGTGATTTAAATAATTTTGATAATATGGTTGTTGAGTATCAAGGTATTAACTCCATAGGTACAAAAGAATGGCGTGAATTATATAGATTTGACTCTGGGCAAACAGGTGCACAGGTTGCTGTGTTGGGTGAAGGTAAAGTATATGGCTATACACACACAAATTCGACTTCGACAAAATGGCAGTCTATTGCAACTAATAAATATGGTAATGATTGTTTTCATTCTTATTCTGCATTACCAGACAACAGCAACGGTATAGATTTGGTTTACCAAAAATCAACAAATACTTGGCTACCAAGATCAGAAATAATAGATAACACTAACAGACCAGATATTAGTAAATCTGGTGATAGTTTTCAAACAAACAATGATTCTGCAATAACATTTACATCAGACGCAAGTGCAATTAGTACAGATAATGATACAAATGCACCACTAGACCCATGGTATTCACATGCTGTTGGTTTTAATATTAGATTTCCATTCCCAGTAAACACATCAAACTCAATTACAGAAGGTGTAGGTCAATTATATGGTGGTGGTGCTACAGGAGCAAATAAAGCAGGTGGAAATGTTTCACCGAATTGGGTTACGTCAACTGCATATAAAGAAGGTGATATTGCTTACAGTTCAAACATAGCATATATTTGTACGGTAGACCATACAAGTGGTACATTTTCTACTGACTATAATAATAAAAAATGGAACCCAATAGTAGGCGAAGAACCAGCAACACTTGACATTCAAAACTCTAATTTTACACATGATGGTCAAGAAGGTTTCAATGCTGTATCTAATAGTGCAGAGGATTTCGGTCAGATCAATGCCGTATCATTTTGGCTTAAGTTTACCATGGCAGGTGATATTTTAGGTGGCTTAGACGATGAACGTAGATTCAGAGCCTTCTTTATCGATACAAAATCAAACGTTGTATACCAAGATTTTGTTATAAAATTTGGTGGCAACTGGGAAGAGATAAGACTACCCATATCAGGATTTAGTGTATACAGAGGTAGAAAACCATTATACTGGTATGAAGCATTGACATCAAATATTATACCACCAAAAGAACTTGAAGTACTAAATATATTTGAGTGGAGAAACGTAAAGATATTTGGAGTACAGGAAAATACATCTTATGATACTTACGGAAGATTTAATCCTACTGGACAAGCAATATCAGGTAATGATTTAGGTACATTTATTTCATTAGGGGCATCACAGAGAACCTTAGAAATGGATGGATTTAGATTCATTAAACCATTATTGGCTACAAGTGATAACAATACATCAAGAAACTTACAACCTACATTCCAACAATTCCCTAACATTACTGTATATGATCAATTACTTAATGTTGCAAAATCCCATTTAGAGATTGAAAAGTTTAAGCACAAAGAGTTTAATGTAGAATCAACAGGTGATGAAATATTTGATGTTAATTTCGGTGAGTCATTTTATTTAAACAATGATGATATTATATCAGAAAGTGATGGTAGTGTAACTGGTCAAATTGAATTAGTTGCAAAAAGAATAGAATATAGTGTAACAAAACCATCTACAGGAAAAGGTGGACTTAGAAGAAAAATGAAAGGTGTGAAGGTGTTTACATAATGGGTAAGGCTAGACGTTTCGATTCATATTCTAATGACGTTGATAATGAACGTAATATATCACAGTTGTATGGTCAAGCAAGACAAAACCTTTCAGGTGTAGGTTCATCATTTAGATCAAGTCCATTAGGTGTTAACACTCCATCAGGTAATTCAACAATAACAAGTGCAGGTGATAATCTAGGTAATCATACTGCTACACAAGACCTAAACTTAGCTGGTAATGATATAATATTAAGTTCAGATGGTGATACTAAATTTAATGTTGTAGGTGCTAATGTATTATTTCAATGTAGTAATTCAGGCTCATCTACAGAAGTATTTAGAATAAGTGCTACCGAATTACAAATGGCACAAAATATAGATGTAAATGAAAAAGACATAGAAAAAGTAAATATGATAACATTTAAAGACGATCATAATAATAATTTTATAACTTCAACCACATCAGGAGTTACATATAATGTACATTCGACAGATCATCATAAATTTTATTCTGGTTCAACAGCATTAGTAACAATAGATACTGCAGATATTTCATTAGGTGCACCGTTAGATATGGGTACTAATAATATCTCATCATGTGGTAATATATCATTCTCAACCAGTGGACAAAATATTACAACAAGTGCAGATGGATTATTATATCAAGCAACAAACCCAGACACACATGACTTTCTAGTGTCAGCAGTATCTAGATTTGAAGTTGAACAATCAAAAATATCATTAAAAGAAGATACAGAAGTAACAGGTGGTAAAAAAGTAAAGGCTAGTAATTCTACAGAAATAGCTTTTCAAGTTACTGATAATTCATTAACTGTTGGTAGTAAAGGAACAATGGAAATACCATACGTGTTTGACACTAACTCATTATCAACAGGTACAAATACAACATTAGATGATTATTTTGGTGACAATAACGGTTGTATTGGAATACAATTTGATACTGATGCATCGGCAGGTTCAGGTAAATATAGATTATGGGTACGTCTTAATGGTGGTTGGTACAAGATGGAAGCATACTAGACCAGCTAGCTTGTTAACAAGCTTACAGGTATCAGTTATATATCATAATTTAAAAATAATATCATGTCAACAATTAATGATTTAGTTGAATATATTATTCTCCTAAGACAGGAAATAGTAAAAAGAGACCAAATAATAGAAGAATTACGCAGAAGTAATAAAAGTAAGTCTAGTAAATAACTTACATGATGTCCAATAAGGCGTTTCATAAACTTGAAAAAAGACAAAAAAAGAAACTGAAAAAGTTTAGAAAACATCAGAGGTTGATGGAACTTGGCAAAACGAATGTGTAGGATATGCAACCAGAAGTTCAAGACTGGTACTAAAGCATGTAGGATAAGATGGAACCACGACCCTGTATGTAGGGATTGTGACAACTATGTATTAGAGCATTTTAATTATAATGGATATCATTTAACAGAATATATTGACCCAAATGAATACGCTAATAAGTTATATAGTAATGAAGTAATGATAAGTTAATGAAGGTCTTAGACGTTTATACCAAAAAAGAGTATACGTGTAAAAAGTGTAATGCCAAAATATACTACGGCAAAATCACAGACGATGCAGGTAATATCTATACTACTGATGGGCAAATGCCTAATGGTAAATACGGTAAAGAAACAAACGTATTATCAGGTGCAGTAGATGCATTAGTGAAAGATAATTTTCATAAATGTTCATTACCATACATTGAAGATGCAGTAGCAAAAGCACCAGCTCCACCTACGGCAGGTGGGGTTAAAATGACTGAGGTAACAACACAAAAATCAAATCTAGACAATTTTACACCAGAATATGTTTCTGAAACAGATAAGGTGCAATGGACAGATATTGTTAGAAAAGTTACAGAATACTCTATTTTGGCAGATATATCTTTGGATGATTATCCTGAGATAACAAACCCAGCATCAAAAGGGCAAATAAAAAACATTGCTTTTGCGATAATGGCAAATATAAAGGAGCACCAGAGAAATGGAGACTAGCTCCCTACCTTTTTTTTCTAATCCAGACTATCTATTAAATGATGATTTTATCGGGTTAATGAGAAGATGGCATACTTACTTAGATGCTGATGATTTAGATGATGATACTATGGCACAGTGGGAAGAACTACTACTAAAAGACTTTAGAATAGAGGGTAAAAAATGCCTAAAAAATATGTGGCGAAGGACAAAGTGGCGAAAACACCTACGTTAGATTCTTCAACTGCTATAATGAAATATCTAGCAGAGAAGTATTTTGATAACAGATGTTTTTGTACCCATGAAAAATTCAAGCCCAGAGGATTTGTAATACACCATCTTAGTTACATACTAAATGATGTTGAGAGAAAGAACTACCCAGCAGGTGAAAGTGGTAGATACCAATATCTTAAAGACCTATTACCGTTAGTTGAGAAGGAACCAGAAAGATTTGTACTAATCAAGAATGGCATACATACCCGGTTAGATCATGTACGGAGAGGACTTACCAGAATGAAAAGAGAAAACTTTCTAAGGTTAGTATGGCTAGTTTTAATGACACAAAAACGCACAAAAGATAAATATAAAAAAGGTTTTAATTCATCATGGAAAAAATAGACCAAGTAATAAAAGAAAGACAGGAAAAGATAGAATATTTAACACAGATAATCAAGGAAGATTTTGAAAAACTTGATGAAATGGAGAAACAATTAGCATATTTTAAAGATTTGAAGGAACGAATGAATGATGAGTGATACAAAGGCATTTAGATTTAAGGGTACAGAAGAGGAATGGAATTTTTTCACATCAGAGTTAAAGAAAAAAGGCAAGGCAATAGAAACAGAATTTAACCAATTTGTTAGGAGAAAGATAGACGAAGCCAAAGGAATGGAGAAAGATGATAGTAAAACAGCATCAAGATACCAAGACGAACTACAGGCTAGAATAATGGATACTGATTTATCTAGCGTAATAAGAGATGGTTTTTACCATGTTAACTTAGACGGTGATTATAAGGAGTTTATTCAGACGGCAAAACACGAACTATATGACAGGATTAGAAATGCAGTAAAGAACGCAATTTACCAAAACTGGATTCGTAAATGGTCTAAGCTTAGAGGTATCGATGAAAAACAAGCTGAGGTTTATTATGCTATGCATGACGGTGCTACAAAATTCTATAAATACTTAGATAAAATAAACATAACTTTTTCATGTGATTCTCTTCCTGTAAAAACTTTATCAGATTTGGTAGAGCAGGACTTGGGTAAAGTGGTACAGTTTGATGCAACCATCATAGGTTCAGAACCAAAGAAACTAGACATAATAACAAACAGATACATCCAGAAGGTACTATTACAGGAACCAGAAGAGCAATCAAAACAAAATAATCCTATGGTATTAAAGTCAGTATTTCATGGCACAGATACAGAACATGTGGCAACAGGTCAGAAGAAAAGAATCATAGGAATATATTCACTAGAGGAACCAACAAACGGTAAGGCAGACATACCAGAAAAGAAGTTATTGATGGATGTAGTATTTGCTAGAGACATGGAGAAATCACAGTCATTTGTATTATCAAAAAAAGAGATTGACGTAGCTAGAGAGATGGCAAAGGCAGAACCAGAACAGTATCTTAACCAACTATTAGATTCATTCTGCCCTAAGATATACGGAAGAAATCTAGAGAAACAAGCATTATACTTATCATTGTTAGGTGGGTCAGATATAGATAATTACCGAAAGGAATCTCATATTATGCTCATAGGGGAAGCTGACAGTGGTAAGTCTGAATTAGTAAAGTTTGCAGATAATGTTGCAGATGTTTCATCAATAGTAGACGGTAGTAATGCCACAGGGGTAGGTATTTTGTTTGCATTAGACGACTATGATGGCTCAAAAATACTAAGAAGTGGTGCCATGATATTAAACAACGGTGGTCATATCATAGTAGATGAGTACGATAAAATGCCTAAACAAGAACAAAAAAAGTTTAATCAGGCAATGGAACAGCAACGAGCCACATACAACAAAGGTGGTCATATAGGCAATGCAGAGTGTAAGACAACAGTAATAACAGCATGTAACCCAAAGAATGAGAGATGGGTAGCAGGTGACATTGTAGATAATATGCCATTTGACCCATCAACAATTACTAGATTTGACCTAATAATTAGAACCCAAAAGGAGACACATGAGAATGAAATTAGGGCAAAGATGAAACATATTATGAAGGGTAAGAGAGGAGAACTAGAACAGGTAGCAGACCCAAAATACATCAAAGGCTTACTTAACTATCTAAGGAGACAAAAACCATTAATCACATCAGAGGCAGAAGAATTACTTATCAATAAATTCGTAGAGTTTACACAGATAGAACAGAGTGATGATGCACTACCAATACAGACAAGACAGATGGAAGGAATACAAAGACTATGCGAAGCATACGCAAAGCTAATGTTTAGACCAGAAGTCGACTGTGACATAGTAGAGGAAGTAATAGAGTTCTACCAGAAATGCCTAGCATCATTAGGTATGAACGTATCAAAAGGTGTAGCACAGTTTGACTTATCAGGAAAGGCAATAAATAAGGACAAATTTTTTGAAGATACATTTAAAGACCTTGCATCAGAAAGTGATGATGGATATGTATTATTACATGAACTTGGTGAAGCATTAATGGAGTCAGATAAATTTGGTACTACACATGTAGTAGAAGCTTACATAGAGAAACGTGTCAAGAGTGGTTGGTTGTTTGAACCAAAACCCGGGGTGTTTAAGAAACAATGAGAACATCGTATGATTGTAGAGATTGTGGCGATATATTTTATGACAAGTCTAAACATATTAGAGAAACAGGACATAATAACATCATAATATTTCAAGATGCTATGGGAAGATTTAGAAATCCAGACGGAACAAAATCTGAAATATTTGACCACATACCAGTAGGTGATGAACAATGAAATGCGATAAGTGTGGTGAAGAAATGAGAAAAATGACAGTATGTCACCAAATATGTGAGAACTGTGGTGCTGTAGTAGATTGTTCTGATGGGGTGTTTGATTGAGAGACAAAAAATTCTGCCAAGTATGCAAGAAAGAACTAGGTTCTAGACATCAAAGAAGCATAGAACTGTGTGAGGAACACGAATTTGCCTAGGGGTAAACAGTCAGGTATTAACTTCGGTAAGAAGAAACAGACAGGGCAATCAGACTTGGAACAACTAATAGAGATACAGAACTATCTAATCAGAAAGTACGGTAATAAGGTATGGCGTGAATGGTATCTCATATTTGACAAGGAAAACGAGGAATTACAGAAGATAGTAGGCTATGTTAACAAGGATGATTTAGGCGAATATTACACAAATGATGATGGATATGAGGAATACAAGGTAACAAACTTTGCAAGAAACCCAGATTTAATGTGGGCAGATAAGTATGGATTATGGGTTATAGAGGTAGATGGCAAAGTACATGATTATCATGGCACAAAAACAGAAGAAAGGAATGAATTATTCATAAGAAATCATATTAAACTAATTGTAGTTAATATATCAGAGATGAAAGAACTTAGACTAGATATTTTTAAGTACATAGATAAACAAATAACGAGGTTGATATGAATTTGAGTTTTATCCAACAGGCAAACAAGTATTTAGAACAAAATTGGGATGATAAGAAATTCATCCGGGAGTTTGACTTTTGTCTGGGGGTGCAAAATGCAGACCTGTAAAGGACACTGTGAAGATTCCCAACATATACCAAACAGACGAGAGGGTATCTGGGATAAAGAGTATATATCATACTGTGCTATATGTTCAGTTTATTTTATTACGAAAGAAAACAAATGTTCTTGCTGTGGAACACTTCTTAGAAAGAATCCACATAATAAAAAAAGTAAAGAGAGGTTAAGAAATGGCTAAAAAAATAAAAGACTCTAAACCATATATTAATAGTGCTAGACAATTAAATATTGCTGGGTTACAAGAACGATTTAACAAACATCAAAAATTAAGAGTAGATGAAATAGAGAGACTATTTGCTGATGAAATACCAAGGAAAGGTCTCACAGATATGCAAATTAGATACTTAGAGGTAGGTGTCAGACACCAATTTATCTTTGATATAGAAACATCAGACTTTAAACCAGAAGAAAATTTTATAATATGTTATGTTGGTGAGCATCGAGACATTCTAACAGGCAAGGTAGAAATAGTAGAAGATGCAATAACAAAGAAAGATATTAAACAAGCAGTAGATAATCAGACGTTTAACTTTGATAAAAGACTGTTAAAAACACTATCAAATAACTTTTTATTGGCTCATCAGATAGTAGGACATTATTCAACTAAATTTGATTATCCGTATTTTGCTACAAGATGTCTATTAACAGCACAAGAAAAGCTAATACCACCATACGGCTACCTCTACCATCAGGATACATGGAGAATGATGAAACGTTCAATGAAAGCACCTAGAAATACACTGAAAAACTTCATTAGATTGACAGGTGGTAAAGATGAGAAAACCTTCGTTGACCTTAGATATTGGTATATCACACATTTTAAAGATCATATAGAATGGCAGAAAAGTATGAACTATATCCTAGATCATTGCCGTAAGGATGTCAGAATGACTCATAAAGGTCTTAAGAAAGTAGAACTCTTTAACCCAGTGAGTCGTGTAAAAGTATGAGCGTAGAGGTGGATTTAAGCCTAAGTGACTATAGGAATATCCTTAACTGGTTCGAGTTGGCATTTGCCAAGAGCAAAAAACAACATGAGAGTGATAATATCACCTTCAAGAAACTATCAGTAATGTGCATAGTAAAAATGGAAGAGGAGAAAGAGAAGCATGAAGATTAACTTTCTACTAGAGACAGGTGAAAATAGAGGATTATATCACACAGAGACAGAAAAGATTGAAGTATTCCCATACCAGCATGAGAATGTAGAAGATATTATCAGTACAATAGTACATGAAACAATACACTTAGCAATAGATAAAGCAGATGAAACAGTAGACTCTAGTGAGGAAGAAAGAATCATATTTCGTTTACAATGGGCTCATGAATGGTTATTCTAAACTAATATATACTGGTACTACCATATTCTAAGCATGACAAAAATACTATGTTGTAATAAATTTACAACCAGACTAGCACAGCGAGAGGAAGCAGAATTAGCAGGTATTAATCACTCAGCAATAGGAGCAAGAACTTGATTAAATCAAACCCAAAAGATATGTTCATTGAAAAACTCGAAATGATGTATTACGGTAATTCTTTTGCAGATGGTAATTTAGGTCGTAGAGATGCACAGCACTATAAGTACCTATTAGATTGGATAAAAGATTTAACCAAAGATAGTGAAAAGTTTTCGGAAATACAAGAGGCATTAAAAAATGAGTAGAGTTTGTAGTTGTGGTCATAATGTTCTTGACCATACATTCGGAACTATGATGGTATTAAGACCTGATTGTAGTAAATGCAACTGTAAAAAATTTAATGAAGATTTACAAGGCTTTACTCATAAAGGTATAAAAAGAACTGATTTATTATTAGACTAATGAAAGAGAATAGAATATGCCCAGAGTGTGGCAAACAATTTAGATGTGATATTAATTTAAGAAGTATGATATGTTCAGCTACATTATGCAGAATTAATAGAAGAAAGACAGTTAAAACCAGAAAAGCATCTTATGATAAAGACAGAAGAATAACTAATAATATTAGTAGATATATAACAATAAAACTATAACTAAGTACGATGTTTATATACATCAACTTCTATTATCTATTATGGCAGATGAAAAAGATGTTTTCACTGAGAAAAAAGAAGTCGTAACTAGATTATACGAACCTTACAAATTCAGTGTAAAAGCACATAGAACACAGAAAGAACAAGGTCATTACATAGAGTTTACCTTCAATACTGATGCATTTGGTGTTGATACCATTGATGATGATTCAGGAGTAATTGTTATCGCCATAGATAAACTAAAGACCGTAATAGAACGTGACCTTAACTCTAAATACTTAGGCGTAGTTAGAACTGATGAAAACGCTTAAGACTCCTATTTTTTTACATCATTTTGTGACTAATGGTATGCAAATTTACATACTAAAATATCTATGTTTATATGGTATTCATGTGTATTCTTTGTATGACAAAAAGATGTAACGCATGTGGATTTGAAGAAAAAACAACAAAACCACGTAAAATCATCATCGGTGATGAAACAACTGGACACGTAGAGGATTTATCAAATACTATATGTGATGGCTGTTATTCAGAACTAATGGGTTAATTCCCATACTTTCTTTCTTTTTTATTTAATAATTATCTTCTTTGGCACCACAAGACAAACACTTGTATGTATTTCTACCTGCCTCTATCTTAACCATTTCATTGTTGCAAAAATCACAGGTATGAGATACAGGTAATGTAATTATTTGAGACATTTCCTATATTATTTATAGTTCATAACATAATATATACTACATTATTAGGCGTGAATTAGTAATGTTTATTAATACAGTATATAACAGTTAATATGTGTCAGAGATAGTAAATGCAGAAGAATATCTTTCTGCTCAAAAGGAAATTTTAAACCAACTATCTAGCCTAGAAAACAAATCATTTGAGACCAAGAAAGAGTATATCCTACGTCTAAAAGAGGTAACAAGACCATTAATAGAGAATGGATATTATGAGCACGTAAGATTAAACGATTTATGTTCTTTTATATACGATGATCTCTTAAGAAAACAAGGTATCTCAATATCTAGAAATGATGCATTTTATGCACTTTTTGACGATGCTGAGAAACACCACGAAAAGAACCCACTGTCTCTTAAAAGGCGACATAAAATTAGTTCCCTTCCTTTAGATAAACAAACAGGTGATGCAGTTATCGACAAACTAAAACAGTTTGCAAGAGCAGAGGTTAAAGAACCACATGATTATGAATATACAACATATCTCAAAACAATATTAGAAGTATCACACCAGACAATTAAACAAGCAGAATCATTATTATCAAAACTAGGTAAATCATACTTTTACGTTGAACAGTTTGAAAAACAATTTACAGATTTAAGATTATTAGAGATTGAAATAACAGAGAGTACAGGTAAAAAGAAGAAAGATTTAGGTCAATGCTTAGAATATTATCATCAATGTAAACAAATTATCATAGACATTGAATCTGGAATAGGTGGTACAATAGACAAAACAACCGAATTAAAAGAGACATTAGCAGAACAGAGATTCATATCAAAACAGTTAGACGAAAGAAATAAGATAACATTCCTAGAGAAATGGAACGCTATAGTGGCAAACATATCATTGGGTGTGTCTGCTGTGGCAAAAAAGCTAGGGGTAAACAAGAAACATCTAACAAATAATGTAAGACCAACACAGAATCCAGTCACAAATAGTAAGAATATGCATCATGACTACATAGACTGGTTTAAGGCTATCAAGGTGGTATCTCCTAACGGTGATGAGTTCATCTTTGATGCAAAGGCATACTTTGACGAGCAGATTGAGAGGGGTAAGTTAAACATACCATTCAAACCACTCATACTAAAAAATACCGATATATCTTTATAAACCACTTATCTGAGGTTCAATTATGCAAAATCTAAGATATTATGCACTTGGTGCCTACACAGGTCTAATTGCATTATGGACTGCAACCGAACAGATTGATCTAAACGAAACCACAACTGTGGCTTTATTAGCACCAATTGCTATTGTTATCGGAGCAGACTATCTAAAGCACAAAAACGACATTTAGGCACAAGAAATAATATTCTTAAGTGCTTATATCCTTATTTTTTTATGCGAGGTAGACGTTTTTCAAAGAAAAAAGACACAGAAGTAATGTGTGAGCTTGGTGTACATGGCTATGGTGGTTTAATCATTGGCTCAGTTGTTAACAACAAAGTAGCAGAACCATTGATAGATGAATGGAAGCACAGTTGGCACAAAGGTAAATTAACATACAAATTAATATCATACACAAATGATTGGAAATCCAGACATGATCAAGAAAGAGCTGTAACAGTAGCGTTCAGGTCATGGGGTTTAAGGGTCAAAGATATAAAATTTAAACGAGTATATGGTAATACAAAGGCAGACTTTAAGATAGAATTTAGAGAGTTAGAACATTTTGACAACAGAAAAGGTGTACTAGCACATGCATATTTTCCGGGTCAAGGTGAGGTATCTGGTGATATTTGCATCAATGATAATTGGGATTGGGTACCACATTCTAATTGGCAAGACCTAGCTAGACCACCACTTGTAACAGTATTAATGCATGAAATAGGACATGCCCTAGGGTTACGACATGACAATCGTTCAAAGGATTGTATTATGTATCCATCAATGAACCTAGGCAAAACCAAAAATATATTACATCAATATGACATAGAGAGGATACAAGAAAGGTACGGCAAAAGAAATTTAAGTCAAAGAATATTAGACTATTTTATGCGTAGAAGAATCAGAGGTGGAGATTTTAGATGAGTGTACAAATAAGATGTCCACAATGTAAAGGCAATAAGGTGTTTATGAGTTTTGAGTGTTTTGTCTGTGAAGGCAAGGGTATGGTAAATCTTGACGACAGATAAATCAGTAATTAAACAGATACAGGCTAAAACCTGTTGGCATTGTGGTGAAATAGTAAATGATCACTCTAAAAAAAACCTTATGAGGTGCCATTATGCAACCGAATTTAATCTATACAAAGCAATACAAAAGATTGGAGATATGTCAAAAGAACTGGAAGAACTTAAAGGAGAGGATAAAAAAGAATGACATTCTGGGATTGGTTTAAAAAAGAAAAGTTTGTACTACCAGAGGAAGAGACACAGGTAGCATTTGTAGAGGAGATAAGAGAGAAACTAAAGACAGCAAAAGGTGCAGAAAAGACCAAATTAACCTACATGTTAGCCAATCAACTCATGTTCTTAAACCAAATTATCAATAAAAAACGCAAGAAAAAGCCAATAAAATTAAACAATAAAGGAAAGTGGGTATGGGTTGAAGATTAGTATGTCAGCATTAATCCTAGCAATAGGAGCAATTATAGTATTTGCAATACCATTTTTAATCAACTATCAACCAGAACCAAACACATTTGAGGAGTGTAGGCAACTACCTACAGCATCAACAAGAATATGTTAGAACGATTTTTAGCATGGTATGACAGAAGAATGGCAGAGAGCCTAGGCATATCAGCAGTAATATTATACTTACAGATACCACATTCATGGTGGGCGTTAGAGTGTGTATTTGGTCAAGGATTCTTACATGGACATGGTATAGTAATAGACTTTCTACTATATGGCATAGACACATTAGAAATGATACCTATTATAGGTATAACATTAACAATAATAGCAAGATGGAAAACGAAAAACAAATAGCACATAGAGGAAGAGGTGTACTAAGTGATATACCTAATGACCTGTTAACAAGCTAACAAGCTAGCTGGTACAACGCAATAAATATAATAATAACCAACACTAACCACCATTAGACGTGAAAAACATGGTGTTAGTGTAGTTTTTTATGTTGTTAATCGTAAAAATTGTAAGTTGTTTCATCGCTAACACCAAAATTTCTTCTAATTAGGCATGACTACGCACAAAAAACGAGAAGAATTATGAGCAGAACTGCATGGTGGGATATGGATAGAAGAGGCAGGAGATGGGAAGCTATATTCAAGAACATGGAAAAACAATTCTGGAAGGCTACCAATGATGGCAATAATGAACTAGCTGAGGCATATTTCAGGCGTATGTCAGTGATAGAGAAACTAATACAACCTTATGTACAAGAAGTAACAGGCTTAAGAAAGATTATATCATTACATAATAAGAAATACCCAGAGTTGAATGAACATGACCATATTTGAAGCTGATATACATAACGCACTAAGCATCGTTAAGAATGACGTTGAGCCTATAGTAGAGTTTGAAAAGTATAGAGGCATGGCATTTGAGGAGTTTTGGAAGGCATTACCAAAGAAACTCACCTATACAGAATATGAGAAAGAACTAGCATATATACTAGAAAAAAATAAGAAGCTTTGGGTGAAAAAAGCAACCGGGTTAGGCATTACAGAGTTCATGACTAGATGGATAGCATGGAATTGTGTAAAAGATGATGAATGGAGAAACTCTCAAGTAGATATATCAGTAGTAATCATTACAGGAGCAAATCAACAATTAACTAACAAAGTAGTGGGAAGAATCAAAGGCTTATTCACAGGTAGAGAGTTCAAGACTAAAGAATCACTCGTAATATTAAACGGTTGTAAGATAGAAGCATTTCCTACTAATCACTTGGAACCAGCTAGAGGTCTCAACCCTAGACTAGTATTCTTAGATGAAGGAGACTTTTTTCCATTAAGGTATCAACAAGAAGCACGTACAGTAGCAGAGAGATACAGAGCAAAAGGAGATGCATATATCACTATGGTCAGTACCCCAAACATGCCCGGTGGATTATTTGAGACTATGGAAGATGAAGAGGACAATGGCTATGTAATGAAACAATATGACTATACACATGGTGTTGGAGTAGTATATGACCCAGAGATTATCAAGGTAGAGAAGGAACAAAACCCATCATTTGAACGAGAATATAACCTTAAGTACGGCTATGGATTAGGAGATATATTCGAGGGTATTGACGATGTTACAGAAAAATATGATTTATCAATTATTGGTGGGCGAAGTGGTTGTTACGGCGACCCTGCTTTCGGGTCTAGTAACTTTGGCGTTCTGGGTGCTGAGATAAGAGATGGTATCATATACGTTATAGAAGCTAATGAGTTTCCAAGACCAAGCCCTAGTGCAATGCTAGACGTAATGGAAGATATGGCACATAGATTTAATGACAACTGTAAGATAGATAGTGCACACCCCGGATTCATAAGAGACCTAGAAGAAAGAGGCATACCAGCATTACCAGTTAACTTCGGTCTACAAATAAGAGACCATGAATCAGCAAACATACAATCACTACGTTCAAAAATGACAATCAATTCTGCACAGATGGTAAAGAACGGTAAGGTAAGAATACACCCATCACATACTAAACTACTATCACAGATGCGTTCAGCACAGTTTGACAAGAAAGGTGGAATAGACAAAGAAGAACTTAATGCTGATGTACTGGACTGTTTTATCATGGCGTGTTGGGATTTGAAGGAGTTTGACTATTCACATACTGATATTATTCAAGGCGAGATAGGTGGTAAGAAGGACAGTAAGAAGAGTGTATTCCTAGAGGTAGAGAAAGTTGAATGACGATATTACACCAGAGGAAAAGGAGATATTTCAAAAATTCATGAAGGATATATCCAATGGTAGCAAACTATGCAAACACTGTTTCCTAGAGACACACCTTAGAGCATTTGTTGAAGTCATGGCAGATGAACCAGACCAATACATCAAAATGAGTACAATTTATCATAACCTCAAGACCATACTAGGAGATGAAGATGAGTGAACGACCAGAGTGGGATTGGATACAGAAAGATGATGAGGAAATTGTGAGTGAGGAAAATGAATAAGAAATGTAAGAAATGTCGCAAGTGGAAGGATTCTTCTGAATATTACGACACACGTTTTTATATGTGTAAGACTTGTTATTGTTTAGTATGACTGACAATAGAATAAAATGTACATGTGGTGAAGGATATATCACATGTCATTCAGATCCTAATAGTGAGAGTGAAGGTAGACCATGGGCATGTGATGAATGTGGACGTGATGTATCATGAGATTCAAAATTATGATAGAAACATGTCTAAGATGTGACAGAGAGATACCTGTAATAGAACAATCTTATAGTAGAAAATATTGTAAAGATTGTGCCAAATTAAGCGTGAAAGAAGCACAAAGACGCCATTTAATTAAGACTGGTA
>Ga0208299_1000959_pt1 | contig 23177 bp, 55 predicted proteins | sample 15_taG_FD_184089 | JGI IMG/M metagenome (GOLD analysis project Ga0208299, IMG submission 184089) | Marine viral communities from the Subarctic Pacific Ocean - 15_ETSP_OMZ_AT15312 metaG (SPAdes) (version 2) | ecosystem: Environmental > Aquatic > Marine > Oceanic | place: Pacific Ocean | collected...
CATTTCGCCAACTCAAATCCCAAAATAAAAGCTGGGATAGCTCCGATGAAGATGCCAGCAAAGACATACCACCAATCTTTAGCATGTTGATATGCTTGTTGTTCTTTGTTCATTCTTCGCTCTCCACAATAAGTTCGGCAAGTTCTGGGATTGCTTCTATCAACTCTCTCCAAATCTTTTCTGCCTCTGGTTCTTGCCACCAAGTTTTGGCAGGATTGTAGTAGTAATCATATAGACTTTTGAGTATCTGAAGCTCGCCATTAGCGATTGTAATCATTCTTCGCTCTCCTTCTTGCAACTCACGCAAAAGTGTGTTGCGCCGGGGTTTGGATCATTGTGTGCATAATCGTCTGTTACGGGGTGTCCGCAAGGCAGACACTCTTTTTCCTTGCTTTCGAAATAGACAGATTCATCAGTTTCGTCCTCCTCGATCCAGGCTTGACCCATTTCTTCGGCAACCCGAGCATAATGAAAAGCCATAGATCTACTTTGGACCTCACCAGTTTTCTTATAGTGGTTATACCACTTATAATAAATGGAATAATAATTTGGGATACCCCCAAAGTCTTGACCTTTAAATGGGGAAACTTTCATTATTTATTCTCCAGACGATTGTTATAAACAATATAACCCAGGAAAGACAAGCCGTCAAGCATCCAAGCGAAAATTATTTTTTCACAGACATACCTTCATCGGTCATTTGTGTGTTTTTTCGTTTTATTCTCACGATAATTTTTCTTTTCTTATTTTTTGTTTCTGCGAGTGACCGTTGCTTGGCTCTTCCGCGTGATTGTCTGGTCGTGTGAGCTTTCTCTGCGACGTAAGGGCTTTTATTAGAGGTCAGATCATCAAGAACTTTCAAGGGGGTGTTGGGGTGACCAGCGATAGCGATGAGGGCACCATACCATCCGGATTTGGCAAGCTCTGAAAGGGCTTCGGGTGGGGCATTGGGGTTCCTGGCGACACCGATACAAACCAAGTCAGTACGGATGTTGAGATTGGCGTTGCGGAAGCCGGTGAGGGAGGTGAGAGACTCGGGAGGGGTATTCCGATTGCGAGCAAGACCAATCAAAATAGGGCTGAGTTGTCGAAGTGCTTTGCCACGACTAAGTTCCAAAGAAGTCGACAAGGATTGGACACGTTTCAAGGTGCTCTGAACCATTTTGGCAAGAGTTTCTGGTGCTGTGCTCGGATTTTCCACCACACGCTGTCTAACCAACGTAGATTCGCCCAATTCTGAAAGTTTTTGAAGTGTTTTTGCCGAGGTGTTCAGATTTGCGGCAACATGAGGCTTTACCAAAGCCGACTGGAGTGTTTCCTTGTCCAAGTGAGCCAACTGGTCTAGTTTCTCTGGAGGTAGCCGAGTATGTGCTGCGATGTGGGTGATGCCATAAATAATAAGTTCATATGGGCTCTCGGGACCGTCTTCAGGAGGCAATTCATCGCTGGTCATCTTTTTGATGTAAGAATCAAGAGCTTCACTAAAGAAGTCATAAAGAAAAGAAAGGGTTGCTGTTGGGGTGTTCGGGTTCTTAATCAAGAGCGTATTTACTTTTAAATCTCTTGCCATGGCAATGGCAGCAAGATCTTCGGCAGGTGCGCTCCAATTTTGCGCCACCCAGTTCCTTTTTGCCTTCTTTATTATTGGGTATTTCTTTCCAGCCGTCGTTGCAAGAAGAAGGTTTGTCATATGGTCCCTCGTCTTGTCAGCAACAGGTGTGTCGGTGGGATCCATAAATTGCCCCGAACCATAGTGGAATTGCCATCTCCCCTTCTCTTGAACGTTCTCAAAATAGAATAGCGGATCATCTTCTTCATAGTAATTTGAAAAGTAATCCAAACCGGGGGCGGCAGTACACCAATTAGTTCCCTTGCCAAGCGAACAGGCTGCACCCTTATTGTGAATGGCGGCAATTTTCCATTCTTCATCGTTACGCAATATTTCAGTACCTTCTTCGGCGTCAAGGTATATCTTTTCTTCCTGTGCTTTCTGATATCTACGTTCAGCTTCCTTGGTTATATTATGTAACTCACGAATAGACGCAATCGAAAAGATATCCTTCTTCTCTGTATAATCGTGCGCGTGCCAATAAGTTTCCAAATCCCATTCCAGCGTCTCCAGCCACCTGTTATCACTCCACGCGCCGCGCCTGAACGTGGGAATAAAGTCATAAAATTTGTTTTTATATTCCGGATCATTTATCGCAACAGAGATAAGCCACTCAAGAGAGGTCCCCTTTTGACCATCTTTAAGGTCCTGTGGAATAAGGCTGGTCAGTACCCTCCCTAACATCCCAGCTAGACTGTTAACCTGCTCTCTATTAAGGGTCGCTGTTTTGGTCTCTTCGTCCCAAGCTATGCTTTTTATCCAATTGGGGAGAGCCTTGCTTTCAAGCCGCTTCTTTGCTATCTTAAAAGAGATCTCATTGAGAAGATAGTTATTCCAGTTTTCAAGTAGGAGTTTCATTTATATATCCTCCTGTTCTACAGAGATAAACTGCGGATCGATTTTCGACATAGATGTTACTTCAAAGCCGGCAGCAGAACTATCAACTTCGCCAACACCACGGGGATCAACTTTTAACAAAGTTAGTTTTTCTTCTTCACTAAACCTATCTCCAAGCCAATTCATAAGAGCGTCTTCAGCGTCTGTGGCGCTTTTAAACAAATAAACACCTTCAACATCTTGCATATCATCGGGCTTTGATGGTAGCAAACCATCTTTCATAATAAGTGGAACGTTTTCTGAGCGTGTAATGTGATAATAACTCTCGTTCAAATACTGACGCCAGTTTTCAAGTAGGAGTTTCATGTTGTCATTCCCTGTTTTGAACCAAGCAACTCGATATTTTTGATTGTCCCCTTGTCCCAGATACAGCCAGAAGCCACGTCCCAACGGTAATACCAATCGTGGGTTGTGCGTGCGTCCATTTGATAAGGACATATTTCTATACCGCCGTAGTCTCTAGAAACCCGCTTCCAGTCAATTAACCGATCAATGTAGTCATGACTCAATCGCGAAAAATCACTTCCTCCTGCCCCAAAATCATCGTCAAAGCTCCTCAGTTCTTCATATGTACTTATCCTTAGCACTCGATCATAAGCTGAATGGTCACCAATTGTTGCATAATCAAGTTCAATTCTGTAGATGTGCTTTATGCTGTTACTATAATCTGATGGCAATTCTCTTCTTGACCATACTAACCATTCATCGCCACACCCATACCAGAGACCACGGGGTTTATAGCCTGTTTTTTGCTGACCAGTCTCTATGGTTCTCATTTCACCGAAGGGCTCGTGAGCCAAAAACACCTTTTCATCTGGCTGAACACTGTAGTCGAAAATTGATTCGCCCTCGTTCAGATATTGACGCCAATTTTCAAGTAGGAGTTTCATCACCCAAAGCTCCCGTATATACGTTTGGTAACTATCGCTGATGCCATAGCCAACCCTCTTTGGTAATAACAATCGTCAAGAAACCTGATGAATTTTTCACCCAAAAACTTCTTGATCTTTTTCTCATCACATACCGGTGGAACCTTAGAGGTGCGCAAGATGTCTTCTATTTTTTCACCTGCTTCAATGAAAAAGCCCCCGCCCATGAGAAGACTGAACATCTTTTCGACAACGGCACGCTTCGCAGCCTTTATGTTGAAACACATCTCTTCCTGACAGGTGCCAAGCAGCGCGATCTTGTTACCGTAGTCGGTAGGTTTGTAAATGATGAAGGCATCGGGTATGCCATCGGGCGGGCTGTCCACATCGATGAGAAAGATGCCCGTGTATTTCTTGAGACCCGCAGCGTTCTTCGCGCTCAGGTCCATGTCCATGCTCAAATACGTGTTGGTGTACATCATCCAAATGTGATCCAACACCCCAGGTTCGAGAGACTCCATTTCCCTTTCAACCCATTCGCCAGTCGGCAGGTCTTCTTCGTTAAGGTATTTTCGCCAATTTTCAAGTAGGAGTTTCATTCAGCATACCCCAGTCTATCGACATCAATTAACCACACCATAATGGGAAAAATATTCCTCGCCACCAATCCAGTAAGTCGGTGATTGCCTCCAAGTAGATTATACTTGCCATCAATTTTTACAACTATGGGCATTTCAATGACACCACTTTTCAGCGCATCGAGAAACCTCTGTTTGCTGGCTGGCTCTAAGTTCTTCCATTCCTCTCGTGCAACATCTGGTGAAGGCGCTGTTGTGTTCTCTATCTGTCCTAATAAGTCTAGGGTGATGTCCATTTCTCGTCCACTTCCGGCAATTTCTATCCAAGTATCATAGCCAAGTACAGAAAGCTCTGGATATCCCTGAGCTTCGTTCCATTCGTGTTCAAAGTTAGGGCTTTCCCAGTTCAAGTTCAGCCCCTCGCTCTCTTTCAAATACTCTCGCCAATTTTCAAGTAGGAGTTTCATTTACTTTTGTTCCATTTCATTCTGAATATCTAAACCCAAACAACAACCTATGCCCTTTCGGTTTCACTTTTAAAACCTCGGCGGAATGATCAATGGCACCAAGCTTGTGAAGTTGGCTATTCAACTTGGAGAAAAGTTTAATATTATTTTCTACTCCTCTTTTAGCAGTAATCTTTTTTACTTGTGGTTTCTGATCTTCCGGAAGTTCATCAAGAGTGTTTATCCATTGCGCTGCCTGATCGTGTATCGAACCTGCTGGTGGTTTTGCGGACCCCACATTCCAATAAGTTTTAGCCATTAATACATAATAGCCATATGGTTGATCTACCCAAGTAATCTCATCAATCTGGCGTTTTCCACCATCTGTAAAAGTTTGACCTTTTGGCACTCTTTCGGAAGTTGCCCAGCCTTCGAACGGTATCCAGCTTCCTTTATATCCGCCTCCTGAAACACCGGAGCTTTTAAAGTAAGCCTTCACGGTTTGATCCGGGTGTCCGACAATTACTATATCCCGTGTTGCGCCATCCTGTTCCGTCGTAAGTTGCAACAAAGTCGGCTTAACAAGCCGAAATTGAGAAGCTTCTTCATCTTCCTCATTCAAATACTGTCGCCAATTTTCAAGTAGGAGTTTCACTGACCGCTTCGCACCACTTCAAATCCGAAACTACCGACCTGCTTGCCTTTGTGTGCTTCTTTTTCGTGTGCCTCAAGCTGTTTCCGAGCATCATCCATGTCTGTTGCTGGCTGACGGTCCATGTCATGTCCAACACAACTCCAAAAGTACCGTCGGGTTGGCTCCTCGCCGTCTAGCTCTTCCAGACGATAATCTACTTTCGTGGATGCAGGCTTGTCTCTATTCTTGGGAGAAGATGGCGGTCTTGGAGGAGGAATATGCAAGGCTGGTCTTTGCTCTCGTTTTTTTTGTGGTTTCTTGAGCCACGGAGGCATTTCCCGAGCTTCTTGTGTTACTTTTGCAAATTCTTCCTTGATCATTCTCTTTAACTGTGTCTTTGTTATTTTCATATCTCTTCTTCCGCCGGCTCTTCAATTGCGGGTTTTCTGTCTTTTTGCCACCTTTCAGTATATGCCTCAACATTCTGGTTAAGATAATCTTCAAAAAGTGCTCTTGCTTCGTTGTCTGGCGCACTAAAGCCGCGAGGGTCTTTTGGTAGCACAAGACTATCGTATAAAGTAGAAAATAATGTAACTACTTCTTTTACTTTGTCAACTACCCTTCGATCTGATTCGTCGTCTTCATTAATGGACCTAGAAAGCTCTTCCTTGATAATTTGTCTAAGTTGTGTCTTTGTTAGTTTCATTGTTTATATGTACCCCTTTTTTTTCATTGTTTTTTTTGTTGTTACACCAAAAGACCTGCCCTTGAAGGCGTTTTTATTATCACGCCATCCGGGAACTTTAGGAATTTGTAAATTGTGTAGGACATAGTTTCTGTGCTTTTTATTGACTCGCGCAGAAGGAACTAGCAAAAACAAACTACCCCTGAGCCTGATCTTCTCCCAGCCTTTACCTAGTAAATAATCTGCTGCCAAATTAAGATCTTCCGCTGTCTCGTTGTCTTTTTGCGCGCCATCAAACCCAGAGCCGTCGGGCGTGTTTTTGCCGGTAAACTCTATTCTGTGAGGTGTCTTCGTTTCATAGTCTCTGTATGATGGGTTAACAATATAGCTATACTTAGCAGGGAACCCAGCACTGGTTAATTCGGCAGCCAGATTTTTGGCGAGCCCGATAGCACCGCGAGGAGGCGGGGTTGGACCACGAGAATTCAAATCAGACACTTTCCTGATAAGACTCTTAATCTTATCAGATTTCTTTTCTCTTGTCAACTGCTGAAAGGCGCTGAAGAACACCATGGCGGTGACGGAGTTGTATTCTGTTTCTTTAGATACATCGTTTAGTTTAAGTATGTCATCCGTATACTGTGGAAACATTGTGATTATTGCTGAAAGGTTTGGGACCTCGCTCATCTTTAAAGCCGCATCGACGAGAGGGCTGGGCTCTAGCGAACCCGTTTCATCTTCCAAGATCCTTCCAAACTCTTCCTTAATCAATCTTTTCAGTTGGGACTTTGTTAATTTCATTTATGCTCCTATATGTCATCAACGAATTGGACTAGTTAGCGGTAGTTGGGGTCACGAGATGGATCTGCGTCGGCAAGAACCTGGCTTATTCGGAGAAACGCTCTTACGGGTTCCCCGGCAGCGGTTGCGAATTCTTCAGGGCTCATCTTTTCAATAGATTTAGCGATTCCATCAAGAAAGTCCCGCAGTTCCTCGGGATCACTGGGTATTTCGACCCTCCACTCGGGATCTCCGCCTTCTGGACCACCAAGACGGTCTTCTAAAGATTCTCTAAGTTCTTCCTTGATGATCTGTTTGAGTTGTCTTTTTGTGATTTTCATGTTGTTGTTCTCCGTTTATGATGGTCCGTGCTGGTGCAAGTATCAGTCAACCATCTTGTCAATCTTTCTCCAAACCCGTTCTATCTCGTCCCAAGATGCCCAATCAATATCACCAGACTCAACCGCGTCTCTTAGCACAGCACGCGCACCATGTGTCGTTCCGCCTTTAGGGTGTCCACCAGACCTGAATACGTCTATGATGTGGGGTGCATGAGGCAGTCCTTTGTAAACACCAACGTCAATCAAATAATCATAGACCCTTTGTTTGAGTCCTTTTCGAGGTTCGCCCTGGCGTCGGAGTCGTGTGCGATATGCAGACTGTTCACGCGAGTCTTCCTGCTCCATAACTCTTCCAAGTTCTTCTTCGATAATCTGTTTGAGTTGTCTTTTTGTGATTTTCATTGTTTATATGCATCCTTTCTCTGTGTATTAACGCCAATTTTCAAGTAGAAGCTTCATTAATCTTCTTCTTTCTCCCAGTGATATTTAAATTCTTGAGGATCTTCGAAATCTTCGTCTGTCATCCAATAAAGCTTATTTTCTTCAGGCATATCTGGAGGCTTTCCAATAACAGAAGGAACTCCTTCAGCTTTATCTGCCAAATCTTGCCCTTTAATTAAATTAGTATAAACTGTTATATATAATTGACCATAATTGTCGTAATCAGTTTGTAGATCTTGAAAACCATACGTTGCTAAAAGAGCGCTAAGCTCTTGAGTAAATTGTTCCCATTTATTTATATCGTAAGATCTTCTAAAAGGAACAACTTCCCCTTCTATGATAAAATTCTTAAAGTTCTCAAATAATTTTTTCATGTATCAGTCTCTCCATCTGTATATCGTAAATAGTAGGCACAAAAGCTTAAAACACCAAAAAATTACTTGGGATATTTTTTTCCAAATCATCCGTGTGTTCTTTGTAACATCCAGGGAAGTTCAACATCCTGGGATCCACAATATTCCAGAGTTCCTTTGCCTTATCATCACATGCTTTGGCGGCTTCTTCTGGGGCTGCATAATGGATAATATCTCATACATAAATGGTTGTTCGTGTATGGGATATTATCCATAAGGGTCGTTCGTTCAAGGAAACGGCTCTGCCATCAGACATGTGACCTACCAATGTTATACACGCAATATAACACATAGGGCAATACAGAGCAAGCCAAATCTAGGAAAATTACCTGGCGATATAGAGGGTGTACCTGGGCTGGCTTGACCCTTATAGTCTGCATGGTACATACTTCCCGGAGGGTAGGGGGGGGAGGGGGGGAGGGGGTATGTTCGCTATTTGGCTATTCGTCTTGTCAAGCCTCTAGCCTTTCCTTCCCCTCTACTACTGCTCTCTCTCTCCCTCTCTCTCTCTACTCCGCCAAATAGTTATAATTTGCCTCTCTCTCTCTCTACTACTACTGCTACCCTCTCTTCCTCTACTGCTACTACCCTTTACCTCTCTCTGCACACACAGTGGCTTCTGTTGCTCTATTTGTGTATGGCTGAGGATGTAGGGGTCTTTTTGTTTGATAAGTTCTTTTATTTCTTCTGGTATCGGCAATTTTCCTTCTCCGACAGCGTGCCGACCACCGACGTGCTGCCGACCCTACTGACGAAGCATAAGTCGTCAAGGCGCTCGTCGGTCTCACGAGAGCACCTGGAGGATATCCACCTGACTTTGTAATGGCTTCTCCCTCCCCACAGGAAGTGCTCGCTAACTACAATCCCCCAAGGCTGGTGACCGTAACGGTGCTGGACCAGTTCCCCGATTGTGCTTTCGTTACAACCACGGCAGCCTGGGCGATGATAGTTACAATTTGGGCTACTCATGTGTGTCACGCATCCAACTACTCTGGGCAAGCTCATCTCCATCAAACTCGATGTCGAATCGAGTTTCCGTAGTCTCCCACATTCCCTCGCCCATGTAGTCGGTGAGCCAAGTGACAGTGAACAGGCGAGTGTCACCTCGGATATCGCCGTAGTGCCGAGAGCCCCACTTGCGGTCTCCCCATCGAACGACATCGGCACCACTGGAATCAACCTTAGTAACCACACCCCAATCCCTTGTCCCGCAATGCTTTACCATCTTGCCGATGTCACCCATGGTGTCTCCCTTCGTCCCTCACCCTACATAGCTGGACTTCCAGAGCCTTAGACTGTAGCCATCTCTGGTAGGCTAGGTAGCGCTCCACAGTGAACAACGCCACCAACGCACCCGCACAGAAGCTTATAACCATCTCTCACTCTCCTTTATCACCTAAATTGCCCTAAATGCCCGTAGAACCGCCATAGGGCTTGACTTTTCTCCGGAATTGCGCTTGATACCCCCCCGTTTTCTCCTCTTCCCTCCTACTCTATAACGGACAAGGGGTTGTTATCACATGCAGTGTCGTGTTCCCCACCTAAACCCACCTCGTACCATTCTCCCCCACTTGTACCACTCATCGTGGTGAGGTTATTGAAATAGCAGTGCCAGAGCCTCTTCTTACTGAAGAAATACACTTCGCAGGTAGGGAACAGGGTTGTGGGGTCTCCTTCTTCACTTACACTTATCACTATCCCCATGCCATGGTCTGCGAGTGTTCCTTCTCTTGTGCAGTACCTTACGAGGTCACCCTTCCTAAAGCTAGGTTCTACCTTTTTAATCTTCATGTCCTCGGACCTTTTCTAGTTCGGATGTGAGAAACAGGGATGCCATACCATCGACGAATACATAAGAATGAACTGGGCTCCCCTCGTGTCGGAGGAAGATGCCCATGGCTGGAAGGTGGCAACCAAACCAACCGCATCGCACGAGGTCGCCTGGCTTGAACTTATAAATGAGCCTTCTTCCCTCCACCATCAGACGCTCCTCAATTCGCTGGTTGAAAACCGCACTTTCTCGCCTTTGAGATATACAATGCAATATAGCCGACCCCATCTCGATGTGCTGTCGTGGTATCGCAAGAACACCGCCAGGTCATCACCATCCCACGAACGATTGGGGCAGGCGTCGGAGCATATCTTGACCAGTTGCCCAGCATGAAACTCCAGTTCTCCCATTGGATATGAGCAGTCGTTCTTCATTTGGCTGGCTCCAACTGGTTGAAGGCACAGGTGCCAAACCGCTGGGTGCTGAAGCTGAAGTAGCGCGGATACCGATACCCGTGGGACTCCTTGATTTCCATGACGAGCAAGATACCCGGTTCGGGTGGATATACAGTGTCGCCTGTGTACCTTCTCCTCACGAGAACACCTTTCTTGATACCTCTTTCCTCGTGTTCTTCGTAAGTCATTCACACACCTCGACTAGTTCTTCCGGGGTGACGACCACAGTGCTGCCATGGAGAAGGACGCGATAGAGTTTCTCTCTCCAGTGGGGGTCGTCAGGGTCAGTCCGGTCAGGCTCCCACTCACCGAGGAGCAGCCCCAACTGCCAGTTGCCTCCAGCATTGACCCTGACGAGTGCGCCTGGACTGTAGCCGTCGGGCATGAACCCGTTTCGCTCTTCGACCCATTCATTCATCATTGTACCTTCTCCAGTTCAGAGGAACGGAGGGTCCGGATGGTCCCTGCGAAATTCACCGTCCACGAGGCAGGCTCGCTGTGTCCAGCGTCAGCCAGCACCAGACCGATGCGGTTTTGCCAGTCCGATGGTGCGTGTGTTATGGACCACCCAGGACCGGACGTAACGTACCTCACGAGGTTACCTGGCTTGAACTTACAAACGTCCATCATTGTATCTTCTCCAACCCGCCCTCGGAGATAACCCGAATGGTGCCTGCAAAGCTAACTCTCCACCATCGACGGCGCACGACCGGGAGGTCGTCAGGTTCCACGTCCTTATATCCATCGAACGCGCAAAGCACCAAGCCTGGGCGAGCCTGCCAGCCGGTCTCCACCTCGGTCCAGCCGGTCTTCGAATTTACAACCGGGGCGAGCCTCACGAGGTCACCTGGCTTGAAGTTACAAACGTCCATCATTGTATCTTCTTCAGTTCAGAGGAACAGATGGTCCGGGTGGACCCTCCGATATTCACCGTCCACATCCGGACCCCCTGGTCATCGACGTGAGTGGGTCCAGCGTCAGCCAGCACCAGACCGATGCAGTCGTGCCAACTGAAACTCTTGTCAGCCCCAACCACCCAGATAGTGGACCTCACGAGGTCACCGGGCTTGAACTTACAAACATCCATCAGGACTTGTCCTCGATGGCGATGACCCGCTCGTTGGTCTGGAAGTAGGGGTGGCTGGCACCGTTGCGGTCAGTCATCCAGATTCTCGGACACCGCGACGAGACCGGCTTGGGTGCGTACATGTCGGTGAGGACGATGTGCGCGTCAAACTTGTGCTCGTTGACGTAGTTGGTCGGAGCATCGAAGTTGGTGCCGCCACAGCAGTACCGCTTCTTGTCGAAGGACTGACCCTTCTTCCAGACGTGGACACCATCCTCGAACACTTCGTCGTCGAAGGGGATGACCGTGAACTCCACAAGCTTCGCAAGCTTGGACAACTCACCGTAGAACGCTTCCAGCATCGCGCTGGACACGGAGCCCGACTGGTCGATGGAGATAGCGATACGGGCGTAGCGGTTGACCCGCTTGCCACTGTGGATGTACGGATAGCGCTTGTTGACACGACGCACCGTGGAACGCTTGTCAGCCTTGACAGTGGTGCGGACGAAGTACCGGAGGACTGCACGCCAGTCGACAGTGGTGCGGAGACTCTCGCGAATTTCTGCGCGTGTCCTCGCCGAAACGGAACCCCATGTCCCGGTCTTGTCTGCCTCCTCGGCAGCCTGCTTGATATCCTCGCGCATACGCTCGTTGGCAATTTCACGCGCCGTCTGGTCGTCAGAGCCCTCACCACCCCATCCGGTGTGGTCGCCGTGGGGCTCACCTGACGCCTGTGAAGAGCCGTCGGTGCCCTCGCCCTCGCCTTCACCCTCACCAGAGCCGTCAGAGCCCTCGTCAGAGTCATCCTCGCCACCCTGACCACCCTGACCGCTCTCGCCGTCGTCACCGTCGGTGGGGTCACCAGAGCCCTCGCCAGAGTCATCCTCGCCCTCGTCCTGCTCGTCCTGCTCGTCCCGCTTGGCGTCAATCAGCTTGTGGTACGCCTCGGCGGACAGACCAACAGGGAAGTCCGCAAACGGACCCTCACCGGGGAAGCAGCACTCTGGGGGCAAGTGGTGGTCACCGCTGGTCTCCATGAGGTCACCGTTGATAGCAAGGTCACCAGCGATGTTCCAGTCCCGCGACATGCCGTCAGAGGGCAGACGACCAGTGACGTGCTCCAGCACGATGTGCATGAACTCGTGGACCAGCGTACCCTTCACCCAGCGATATCGCGTTGCACCCTTGTCGCCCATCGCCTCGCGACGAGCAATGCAGTCGGTGAACCACTTGGGGTTGTAGACCAACTCGTAGCGGCAAGTGTCGGGGTTCAAGCGGACACCTGCGGTGGTGATGGAGGTCACAGCCCGCTTGTCCATGCGGCGCGAGAGAGCCGCGAAGAACGGCTCGTCGAGCAGGAGGCGGGCGGTGTGCTGATTGAGGTCAAAGGCGGGGCTGGTCATCGGGAGAACTCCTTACACTTACAATATAGGCACGATTCGGGCACAAAGCAAGTCAAGATACTGTCAAGGACCGACGATAAGCCGCCAGAGAACCCGCGCTTATCGCGAATCCCGCCAGGAACCAGAGCCACCCCTGTGAGATGGGCGAAGCTGCCACGGTCTCGATGATGCCGTAGCACGCCCCTTGGAGAGCGGGTGCAGCGAGGGCAGACGCGAGGACCACCATGAGAGCGTCGGCGTAGTCGAAGTCGAAGTTATAAATCATAGAGGGGAATCCTTGGTTGTTGGGGAATGGGAAAAAATACCGCGAGAAACTTACATATGCGATAAAGGCGGGGAGCTTTTAGCGCCCCCCGCCTGCTGACTACGCGAGCCCACCAGTCAGCATGATGGTCAAGTGGTCGGCAACTGCCACACCACTCGATGAGGTCGCACCGTGGAGCGCCATGACATTATCGTCGGCGCAGTCCTGACGACCCAGCACCTCCCAAAGCTTCATCGCGGGCTCCGAGGGCATAGTTACAAAGTAGTTGGCGAGGTTCAAGACCTGCTCCTCTGGGAGGATGGCGTGGAACACCTCGGCTGCGTCCATCTTGTCCACCAGAGCAACGTGCTCGATGACACTGAAGTCGGCGGTCTTCTCGACCTTGCCGTCGACCAAGACATCCTCGACAGTGACCTGACGGTCGTAGTTCTGGGCGAAGTCACGCAGGGAGACGGCACCTTCGAAGCCAACGAACCCAGTCGCAAGGACGAAGAGGGGCTCCAGAACCTGGCGAGGGTCGGTGAGCAGACCAGCGGACACGAGGGTGTCCGACAGACGCTTCCACGACCGGCGCGAGGGGTAGACCTTGTTGGGCTCGTAGTCGCCGATGTGCTCCAGGTGACCACGGTTGCTGTTGATGAAGTCCCAGACGAACGAGTCCACGTTGTCCTTCGCCCAGTCCAACCAGTCTTCGCAAGTGGGCTCGATGTCCTGCACCCACCAGCGGTCAAGCTCGGCAGGGTCAAGCTCGGCAACCTGATACTGACTCGCGCAGGCTTCGCCACCATTCACGGCAGCGATGATGACGGTGCCCTCGTGCAGGTAGCGACCGTAAATCTTACGGGAGTCCGTCAACTCCATGATGCCCTGGCGGACTTCCGGGGTTGCACGGTCCACTTCGTCGAGGAAGAGGAGCACGGGCTCCTCGCAGGCACGGAGGAACCAGTCGGGAGCGTTCCACTGGGTGGACTTGTTGCCCTTCGCAGTGATGGTCGGCTCCGAATCGGGCATACCGATGAGGTCGCCCTCGGTCATCTGCGAAGCCCGTCGCTCGACGACGGGCAGACCCATCGCACGGGCGGTCTGATAGACCACCTCGGACTTGCCGACGCCGTGGCGACCCCGAATCATGACGGGGAGACGCTGCGCGAGGACAGAGGGGGCGACGAGGTTGAAGGTCTTGAAGTCGATAGCAGCCATTGGGGGAACTCCGGAAGAGTGAGAGGGGGGTTGAAGAAGGGGAGAACATCTCCCCTACACTTACAATATACAACCAGGAGAGCGGAAGTCAAGGACTGCGTGAGTCCTTGACATTTACTTTACACGGGAGCGTCCGTGGCGTCCACCGGGGTGCCGATGATGGCGTCCAGCTCATCGCCAAAGTGCCGGTCGAAGTTGTAGGACCGGCATTCCTTCAGCAACTTCTTGGCAGCCTTGGGCGTCATGGCTTCCCAGCCAGCAGGTGGATTGACCGTATCACCCCTCCTCGCGCCGAGGACCGTAATGTTCCTGTTGGTCATCACCATCGTCGTGCCGACATCGGCGGGAAAGGGGCAAGACGTTTCGCCAGCACCCAACTTGGAAAGGTTGCGAACCGTAAGCGCAGCCTCTGACCTGCGGGTGGTGAAACCAAGCTGCTCCCATCTGTAACCTGTCACGATGAACCGCTGCTTCGCGCCGGACCAACGTTCAAGCTGGAGGACGGAGCCAACTCCGACGGTGCTGGAGCGCATCTCGTCCAGAAGACGACTGCGCCATGCGGCGTCACCCTCGACAAGGCGTGCAGCGTGGGCTGTCAGAGGCGGGCAGGTCCGACGGTTGTGCCCCACCTCCTGACAGTAGGAGCAGGTCCGCGTCTCACCCTTCCGCGAGGTGCTCTCCCGGTGGTTGTCGTAGTGGCGGACCTGCCAACTGTCGGGGTCTTCTTCCCGCGCCTCGGCAATTCGAGCCTTCAGACGCGGGCAGCCACGCTTATTGTGTCCAGAGGAGTAGCAGTATGAGCAGGTGACGGTTCCGTTCCATGCCATCGGGGGGCTCCAGGGGGGAGAGAGTTACAAAGTTCGTTTGCTTACAGTTACAATATACAACCAGGAGAGCAGAAGTCCAGCCCTGAATTGTCAAGGGAATGTCAAGACGACTTGACGTGTTCGACCTCTTTGGAGTTACAGTACGTGAGGCAGCCTCGATGACTGTACTGGTGATAGTTCGTCGTCCAGAGAAGCTTCAGCCGGTCTCTGATACCGTCCTTTGTAGGTCCGATACCATCGACCATCCCTGGGCGGACACAGTGACCCCGTGGGGTTTCTCGGTAAACCTTGAAAGCCTGCCTTGCACCATAATAATCCTTATCCACCCTCTGCACGACTGCGATGTCCCCGGTGGGGATGTGGCGAACGAGGTCGCCAGCTTGGAAGTTACAAACCTTCATCATCGAGCCTTCATGAGATAACGCTCTTGGACCTCGATGGGTCGCGGGTCGCCAGCGAAGAGGACCGTGTAGCTACGACCACCCTTCACAGCCTCCACCACCGAACCGACAGCAAGGATGAAAGCCTTCTTCCCGATGTGGTTGCGGTACTTGGCGCGAGTCGTCTGGTTCTTGCGAAGCTGGACGCGACTCTGGACTGCGAAGGCAGGCGCGAGAGCGACCTGCTCCAGCACACGTTGGGCGTATCGGTTGTTGTACATCTTGAGAAACTTGCCACGGCTCGGAACGTAGTCGTCCTTGCGGTTGATACGTGCCACCATCTCCCGGTGGTAGGGGAGACCCGCGCTAACGTAGTAGGCGGCAAGCAGTTTCGCCGATGCGCGATAGTTAGAAACGTACTCCACCTCCCAAGCATCATTGAGATAGTCGTCCTTCATTCTTTCCACAATGGCGCGCTGCTTCTCGGAGAGGGTACGCCCGCGTCTGACCTGCTCGGTCACAGAATCGATGAAACCACCAGCCCAGCTACTTTCGCCATCGGCAGCGTGGATGCGCTCGCGCAGAGTTACAAATTCGGCAGGCACCTCACCAGCGGGGGTTGCTGCTGCTTCAGCCGCTCGCGTCTCCAGCTTGTCGACCCAGACACGACGCCCAGGAGTGAGCGACTTCTTGCGAAGGTAGTGAGAGAGTAAATCGCCAGCGAACTTGCGCGAACGAGAATCAAGATTCTCGTCGTTGACCAGAGCAGTCAGTCTGTCGCCAAGAGTGAGTCGAGCCATGCTGTCACCTATCCCGTGTTACATCTATAATGTAGTCGCCGTGCATCGGAAGACCAGCGATAAGTTGTCAAGAGAATGTCACGACCTCGCCATGGTAGTACACGCCAGACGAAGTAGCTCCGTTTCCAGAAGTCCAATTCAGCCACTGGACCTTGTAACTCGTCGTCACCCCTGGGTATCCGGGCTTCACCTCGACCACGATGCCGATTCTGCGGTGGTCTGTCCATGTTGCCTTCACCATAGCGCCTATCCTGAAGTCACCCCCTTTCATCCAGCCCTCTTTAGCAACTGGTGGTTCGCAGGGTAGGCTCCGGGTGGGACAGATTGGTCGAACCAGTAAATCCTGACGCTCCCAGCCAGGCTGTGCGGGCGGTGGTAAGTCGCCAGCACCAGCCCGTAGGACCGATGCTGTTTCACTGGGTGGTTCCAGAAAACCAAGTCACCGACGTTCATGGTCCACCAACTCTCTAAGGATTCGTGGGTGGTAGACTGCGACCTTGCCGGTATCGCGCCAGCGGACGTTCACCGACCACTGGTCACTGTTGATAATTTCGCCCAGACCTTTGGGTCCACCGCGCTCTTCGTCTCTGTGCCTTACGATTGTTCCTACTTTCATGATATCGCCTCTGGGTTGTTCGTTCTGTGTTCGAGGAAGAGTTACAAATTGGCGTTGCCAGCGGTAGCCAACACCAGCGAGCGCTCATCCATGATGTTTGTGGTTCCAAACTTTGGTCCCTTCAGCCAGAGAACTTGTACTTTGGTGAGCAGTCGTCCCTGCCCCATGTCTATAATTTGAACCTGCATAACAGAACCAAGCCATGCGTCGGGCTTGGTCGTGGTGGAGGTGGGTCGAACCAAGTCATTCCTCTTGAATTTGGGGTTCTTGCTCATTTTTCGCCTTACTGGATGAAGTGCTGAAGCAGGGGGGTCGCTGTTTTCACCGCGTCTCCCTCGCTATCCACCTTTTGACTGCCTTTCGGCTCTGGCACAGTGCGTCCTCAAAAAGGACCGCCAACTAAGTATTGTTAGCATCTACACTCCTCGCGTTCATGGGTGGAGTCGAACGCCCCAATTAAATAAATCCCCTGCTTCAGCGACATCCATGTGAGTTACAAATTGAAAATGGGTCTTGTGGGAATCGAACCCACAACCTACGGATTAAAAGTCCGGTGCTCTGCCAATTGAGCTAAAGACCCGTGAAGTCGAGTGTCACTCCACCTCGCCCTTCTCGGCGAGGGCTTTGGCAACGTCCAACTGAAAGTAGAGCCGGTCTCCGACGACCCAAGTGTTGAGAATCAGGGCTCCGTCGTAGAGAAGCTCGTTGAGCTTCTGGAGGTCGCGGGCTCCTGCGACAGCGACGATTGCTTGCTTCAGCGCATTTCGATTAGTCATGTTTCCTCTCTTTTACATTTACATTATACAGGAAGATGGACCGGAAGTCCATCGGTTTCTTGTCAAAGGGATGTCAACGACGATTAAGCCAGTGGTCTGTCTTGTCAAAGCTGAGGTTTACAGTTACCTTTCCCGTGGGGCTGTGTGGGTTCCAGACCCAGAAACGACGCTTCTTGGTTCCGAACTGCCACAGACCCGTAGGGCACGGACCACCGAGACCATTCCTCCTCGCGTCACTTCTCGACTTGAAGACCCCTGCCTCTGCTGCCATCGCGGCAAGGTCGTCGTGCTCCAGGCTCACAATCTCTTCAGTTCCATCCATGGGACCAAATACAATGTCGATATCTCCCATACGAAGGTTTCGTTCCGGATTAACAATAAAATGTTTCATGTTCGTCTCCTCTCTCTATAAGATAACACGTTCACGGAGCCTGTCCAGAACTTATCACTTTAAACTTACAAACTGAGAAGTCAGAAGTCGTTGTGAGTCCGCCGTGATATTCCACCGGGTGAGCCCAAAGAACTCGACAGTGAGCGTTGCCGATGTGAATTACAAAGCCAATCTTTCCACGAAACCACTTGGCGTAGGCACCACCATCTTTGAAGATTACTAAGTCACCGACTTTCATCACCACCAACCTCTTGTGGTCAGGAACGCGCCCAGGGCAAGACCGGCGCAGCCGCCGAGGCATGTGCCAAACAACACTCCGACGCTTTGCAGGACCAGTAACAATTCAATTCCCATTGATTACCTCCAATTGACTTTCGGGCCAAATGACCATCCTGGCACCAACGAGCACTCTAGGCCAACCACAGCCAGAATCGACTTCAACAACCACACCTACCGGTTGACCGCGAACAGCGAGCACTCTCACCAAGTCACCGACTTTCATTTGCCCTCCATCTTCAGATAGCCGTGCGCGAAGTCCCAACCACGAGTGCCCGTCCTCAAATTATGGAGGCGGAGGCGCAGCCCGAGAGGCAGGGGAGGAGTAGAGATGTCCATGGTTTCCAGCACCATGAGCAGAGGTGCGCCGTCGAAGTTGCCACTCGTCGTGAGCTGGTCGCGATAGGTCACCAAGTCACCGACTTTCATTGACCACCTCCAACCACGCTTTCGGCTCATAGTCAATTCCAGTTCCGTCTGCCCACAGGATGCCTACAAGGTGGTGGTCTTGGCATGGACCACGACGGAGAACGGAAGTTGGATTCTCAAGGTCCGTGACAAGCCCAAAGACCCCATCGCCACGCTTCATTCTCACTAAATCACCGACCTTCATTGACCACCTTCTCGATTTGAGTATAATGGAATGATCTTATCTTTCCACCAAGATTGATAATTGGATTTGAGTGCTTGTCTAAGTCGACCACTAACCCAAGCTTACCTGCTACAGACCCGTTACGTCGGGTTGAAGTGTGTAGTCTAACCAAGTCACCGACTTTCATTGACCACCTCTCCCTTGTGCTTCACCTTACGAGAATAGCCTTTGCTGCTGTGGGGTCCAGCAGAGCCACCGTTGGTGTTGCGGAGGCGACCCATATAAGCCACCATGTTCCTGGTCTTTGGAGTCTTCAAGACGTTCTTCCGCATTTCAGCCTCCAGGCGGGGTGATTCCCGCTCTTACAAATACAATATACACCCGGACGGGTGTGAGGTCCAGCACTAATTTGTCAAAAAGGCGTCAAGAGGAAGGGCGCGGTCCTTTTCACAACTCAAAGCTTATGATTGCTGGCGTAAGTTCTGGTGTATGGGAAGGGGGCTCTTCTTGGGGAAGGGGGTCCGGTGCGGGAAGTTGAGGTTGGACCCTCGTTTTCTCCTGTCGCTCCAACTCCTTCTCTCTGAGCTTCTCGATTAGCCAAGGTTGATTCATTGTTGTCCCCCTCGAAAGTAACTAGTGGTACGAAGATGAAGTTACCGTCTATATCTTCCCAGACCATCACTTCTTCGCCAAGGCTAGTTGCTCCTCGCGGACAATAGAGTTTGACCCTCTCATTTTGCCTGAAGTCCATCGGACATTCCAGCAATTGTGGATGGGCGCACGACCCGTGATGACGCCGACATTCGACTTTGAATCTTTCCTTAGAACGATATTACCAATATGCACTAGACACCTCTCTTTCTGGTTGTTTGGTTAAAAAGTGGGCTCTCTGGGACTCGAACCCAGGACCATCCGGGTATGAGCCGGGTGCTCTGACCAACTGAGCTAAGAGCCCGTTGTATCCTGTCAATTAGCCTTCGGGTCACAAGCCTCTACAAATTTCTGGGGCAGGAACCTCGGGTTGTCTTCCTTGAACCAACTGGCGAAGTTAAGCGCAACCTCTCGTCGTGTCTGTTGGTCCTTGATTTGTGAAACAATCAAGGCTGTTCTGATGAAATGCTTTTTAGTAATCACTGAATTCTCCAAAGGTTGAAAGTTACAAATTAGGTTTGGCGATTTGCATGTCTCGCTCGTGGAACACCTGAAGCCCCGGTAGGGGATGCCGTCCAGCTAAGTTCACGCTGCACATCCCGCCGCCATTCGCCTCCGTTACGATACCCAGCCTGCCTGCGAGACCCCCCCGTTGGGTGCGCTTGTTGTCCCTGAAGCGAACAAGAGCGCCCACCTTGAACTTGGGTAGAGCGGGCTTGACCGCATGAATCATTTGGGTCGGGTTGTTTACAAAGTAGCCCGCGAAGTAATCAGTTTGCAGGTCACTGTGGTCGTCTTCTCGACGGATATGATAACACCCCGCGTGTGCGTCAAGGTCGCCGCTACCGTTAGCACTCCACGAGATAATCTTGTCGCCATATTGAGCCCAGTAGCTACCATGCCCGTCTGGGTGGTTCACTTTGACTCCGAGAGCCTTTTCTACCTTCTTGATTACTGCTCTAACTTTCATCAACGCTCCCAAAGCCGGCACCTAAGCCAGCATCCATGATTTCGTTCCAAAGTTGCTTTGCAACTTCTCTGCTCCCGTCTTCTTCTCTGTCTCCTCTCTTCCACAAGCCAAGAAGCTCGATGTCCAGCACTTCCAGTGCTCGGAGCATCAAGTTGGCTTGACGCTGATTCAGAGTTATTTCAATATTTTCCATGCCTTCCTCGTCCTGTGGGCAAAGAACCCCGCCCACAATAGTTACAAATTATGCTTCAGCCATCCCGTCGCCGCGTGACCACCAAAGAAGCACATCATACGCCGTAATTTGGTGAGCAGACCGAGGCTCGGTGGACAGCCACTGCTGCACAGAGAGGACAAGAATCGCATACACGGCAAGGTCTTCCTCTGTCCCCCAGGAGGTCTCTTCAGGCAACATTTTGTTCCTCCTCGGAGGTGAAAGCGTGGAGCGGGATAAGCTCATCGGGATATCCGTCAAGGTACTCGTCCTCTTCCTCTCTATCATCAATTTCAAAGTAGTGGAAAGCTGACATCTCGATGAAATCATCAGTCGGCATCGGCTTCTCGTGAATATCAAACATTCAGCACCTCTTGTTTTCTTACACCTATAATATAGGCACGGCAGGACTGGATGACAACCTCTAAGTTGTCAAAAAGAAGTCAACGCTCGCTGACCAAAATCACTGAACCTGACGCGGCTCTGGAGACCGACACGGCAAACGCCGGAAAGTGGGAGGTCGTGAGCCAGTGAATCCGTAGCCACTGCTGGTCGGGTGCCCAGGAGACCGCTTCTTCTCTCTTGAGGATGATGCCCATCGATGAACCGCCAAGCAATCTGATGAGGTCTCCTGTCTTCATGACCGCTTCTCCTTGCTTTCAGCCAAAAGCTTATCAACCCAAGGACCATCGAACTCCGCGAGGTACTTGTCGTGTAGGACAAGAAGCTTGTCACCGTTCTTCTCGATGTTACGCAGTTTGTAGCCAGCGATGATGAACTCAGTGCCAGCAGGTGCTCCGAGAAAGGACTCACAGACGGCATAGGGCACTGACTTCCACTTCTTTCCGTTGGGGAACCTTGCACGCTCCTTTGCGGTGCGGCTGAACCGTCTCCAACGGATGTCCACCACCCGTGCTTGGATGGTCGTGTCAGCGCTCTTGATAACTACAATATCTTGTTTGTTGAGATATGCCATGTTTTCCTCCTACTGCCCTGTGTCTTGGCGTTCCAGGTGGTACAGGACCATAAATCCGATACCCAGCGATGGAACTCCGGTTAGGAAGTTATAAATTGCCAGACCCGCCCAGATTAGCGGGACGACGCTTTTCACAATCTTAATCATTCTTCGACCTCCTCGATCTTACACATACATTATACAGGAGTCTGGAGCAGAAGTCCAGAGGTTTTTTGTCAAGCAAATGTCAAGGCTACTTTCTAAGCTGCCACGGTGGCGCGAAGAAAACACGCACGGTGTGGTGAGCGATGCCCGTACCGCCGATGGTGCGGGTGCTGGCGGTGACCTCAATTCTGTAACCTTTGCTCTGCGCCGCATCTGAAAGGCAAAGCAGTTGCCAGGGAATATCAGTATTCTCGGACCCGAAAGAGCTTCCAAAGTGTAAGTCGGCGTAGTGCCTGTCACCCCTTGCAGCCGCGTCAGCCACAGCCTTATCCACAAGACCCAGATACCTCGGCAGCGACTCTTCTTTCCAACGCCTCACGCATATGCTCGTCTCGACATCGGTGCAATCAACATGATACTTATCAAAAGAGGCTTTCATTGTACTCCTCGCGCTCGTAGGTAAGGCATACCGGCTGGTAGTTCTCCTGACAGTATGCCGCCGTGCTTGGCGCAAACCGTATAGATAACCTGGACCGGGACATAACCGTACACAGTGTCCGTGGGAGCGTCTTCGTCTTCAGCCCACCGCATTAAAAGTATCTCGCGCTCGGAGGGGTAGCCTACTTCCGCATGTGTGTATCGGAGGGCACCGTCCACACGGGGCGTACTATAACTGTGTGAGCTGGCTTGCACCGACATACTGAAACCGTCGGCACATACAATTGGTTCATTTCCCATCATCCCTCATTCCTCCGCTAGTATGAGATTGTTCTTAGAGTATAAATATTGAAACCATCGCCCCTTGCTTCATTATCCTCTTCGCCTTCGCCGATGCGAACAAAACGATACCCAAGGTCATCCAACCCCGACTCCTCGTCATCACACTTGTCCATGAAGTCGGTGAGGTGGTCAACTTCTGAATATCCCCTGTACCACTTGATGCCATCCCAGCGGAAAAGAAAATTTCCGCTTTCCTGATAATGCTCGACCACTTCATCTGCCCCGGTGAAGCAAAGAGCCTTCGTCGAGGGAGACTGGGAGATGTGGGCTAGAAACGCGCCCATAATATTCTTATGAATAGCCAAAACCACTTGCGAACGATAGCCCATATTTCACTCCACGCTTATTACATATACAAGATAGCACCGGGAAGGTGCAAGGTCAAGCTCTAAATTGTCAACTAGATGTCAAATGCCACCGGGGTCCAGCAATGCTACCAACGAAAGGTACGGAGCACTGTCGACAACCATGGCTCTCTTGGGGTTTTCGCCCCTCCAGTTCTCAATCGCAGCGCCTCTGTTAGAGGCTTTGACCGTTTCAACTAGCATATATTCTTTATCTTTTCGGTTATAAACCAGGATATCCCACATGTTTCTCTCTGAAGTTGTAAGTGACGCACCCTGTAGGATTCGAACCTACGACCTACCGCTTAGAAGGCGGTTGCTCTATCCAACTGAGCTAAGGGTGCTTGGTGGTTATATATGAACACATGAGACAGTGACCGGAGTATGTCTCGCTTAGGTTCTGTGTGCGGCTTACTCTATGATTGTACTCTAAATGGTGGTTTAAGTCAAGTAGAAGATTTTGTCATTCTTCGCTCTCCTTTTCTCGGCATTTACCGCAGATAGCATAGTCGTCATCAAACTCATCATTACTAAAAACAGTGCTACAATGGAAGCATTTTGTGTGGGTGGCGTTCAAGTGCTTACCGTAT
>Ga0208299_1000960_pt1 | contig 23128 bp, 7 predicted proteins | sample 15_taG_FD_184089 | JGI IMG/M metagenome (GOLD analysis project Ga0208299, IMG submission 184089) | Marine viral communities from the Subarctic Pacific Ocean - 15_ETSP_OMZ_AT15312 metaG (SPAdes) (version 2) | ecosystem: Environmental > Aquatic > Marine > Oceanic | place: Pacific Ocean | collected...
AAAAAATAGTCTCAGACGGCGACAACGGTTTAATGGAATTGTTGTCTATAAAAAACAAGTCCAGACTCCTCGATATGCAAACCGAGCATCCCTCCTTTCGGCATACGTTGCATCCCAGCCCTTGGAAGCTGGCGGCGAGGAGGCAGCCGACGGGGAGAGTACAACAGGAAACGCACAGCCCTATTCCGGTGCCCCGTATACCATTTATAAAGTCTATGTGCCTGAGCTAGAGCCACGCCCGGCGCCCAAGAGCTTCACTGATCCAGTGTTACACACCTATCCTGATATCATGGCTGCGCCTGGCCGTGCCGACCTGAACGGTTTGCCTCTGGGCGCTATTGTGCAAATCACCTACGAGGATCCTAATCGCCTTTATAATCCCCAGCTGGTGGATGGTGACAAGAGCAAGTATATCATGATGAATGGTTATGAAGAGGAACAGGCAAATGCTGAATTGATGTTTGCTGGCGGGGCGCCAGGATTGTTGGGCCAGAGTGGGGAATGTTCCGAGGGACAGGGTGACGGTGGTGGCAAGGGCTCTGTTAGCTTCAGTTGGGCTCAACTAATCGCATTGCGCCCGGCTTTTGCCGAATTATTGGAATATATCGCTGCTCACGAATCTAACGGAAACTATAATGCCGTCAATCGTGGAGTCGGCGGAGATACTCCCGGGGGCTCGAAAAAGATTGTAGGGAAAGATTTGACAGAGATGACCATTGGTGAAGTGCTGGGATATATGAAGGGCGGCCCAAACGCGGCCGCTACAGGCGTAGGCGGAAAGACAGATAAGTCTCCCAATGGTTCGGTGGGGTTTTTGGCGACAGGAAAATATCAGCTCATCCCTGTAACCCTAAGGTCAGCAGTCTCTTCGACCGGAGTAGATAAAACCAAATTATATAACAAAGAAACTCAAGAAGTATTTGGCGTGTATTTACTCTTGAAAAAACGACCCATCCTGGGGCGCTATTTACTAGGAATGTCTAACGATGTTTGCTTGGCTGCGCAGAAGGCAGCGCTGGAATGGGCGTCTTTACCTCTACAATATGCCCGAGACAATGGGTGCCAACGGGGATATAGTGCCTATTGTAAAGGGGGCGCCAATGCCACTGAGCCCTTGAGTCGAAGCCCCGATGAAGTGGTACAAATTTTGAAGAAGGCACGAGAAGCAGTGCGTCAGAACTCGGTAGCGGTTAAAATGCTAGGCGATAAAGGCTATAAATCTGAGTTTGTAGCCTAAATATAGATAGGGTAAGGAAAAATACTATGGCAAAACCAAGCATTAGTGTCAAAGCAGTAAGAAACAGTAAAGCAGTTGATCCCGAAAAGCTACCAGCTTATGTTAAGCGTCAGTATGATGCTCTAGAGACGGACTTGGAGCGAGCCACCTTTTTTGGTTTCGGCAACACTTCGCGTCCAAACTATGATTCACCGGCTTACAATGAATCCAAAAATGAAACCGTCATCAATCGCGGCAATTCCTGGATCGTCTTCGGCGTCGACCGGCCCCACAACTTAGCCTCAGGCTTCGGTGGTCGTGCAAATTCTCATTGTGCTGCCATCGATCTCGTCGCTGGCCGCATGGGCTCGCGAGCTATTTCTCAATATGACAACGGCGAACCGGTTATCGTTAATCCTAACTTCAAACTCGACGCTGCAAGAGTGTATATCAGTCAGAAATCTAATGTGGATAAATACTTCGGCCTGAAGGCTGGCACCGTGGGTAATACTAGTGTTATTGAACCTCGTTCGACGGTCGCCCTCAAAGCCGACACTTTGCGCTTCATCGCGCGTGAGAATATCAAGCTAGTAACCCATACGGATCGACAAAATTCCCAAGGTGGACGAATGGGGAATGCGATCAATAGTGGCTATGGAATTGATCTGATGGCCAACAATGACGATAGAGACATGCAGCCGTTAGTGAAAGGCACTAATCTGACCGAATGCCTCAAAGACACTCTGGCTGCCGTCCATGATCTGAGAGATATCTTTTTGACCTTTCTTGATTACAATCGTCAGTTCCAGATTGCAATGGTGTCCCATACTCACTACAGTGCGTTCTTTGGGAGCCCGACATCCCCAGACGTTACTAATTTACCCAAACATTTCCAGAATATCATCAACTTGGTCACAAACGTTGAAACCCAGTGTTATCTTCAGATGCAGAAGATGACGGGAATCGAACAAAAATATATTAGCGCCCCGGCCGGCGCCGAAACAGTTAAGAACGACAAGAGTTCTTACATTTTAAGCAAGTATAACAACACGAACTAAAAAATCATGGCAGAATCAATTACCGGACCTAAATTTCGATCCCGCACACCTGGCATTCCTTTCTTTAAGGATGACAAATATACTGTCCGTATCGAGATAGCGCCTAAAATCAACAGTCAGTCTGAGTTCCAGACCCAATATGAAATACTGCGTAATAAAGCCGTAGATCACTTTATCATGCATTATTATCCGGAACTATGGCCTGGTGTAAACGATGCGCTGGGATCAATCCCTACACATGCGGAATATCAAGATTTATATGATGCCGTCCGGAGCACAGTTTATGATGCAACAAATGTAACGGGATTTTATCAACCCGTTGCACCACCAGTCGCCGGACGTTCCTTCATAGTTGCTACCTATGATCCAAGCACCAGCGTGGATGCCATTCGCAGAAGCCTCAAAAGGAGCACATTTGGCGGCCAGTCGGCTAGCTACTATTTTCCTTCATATCAGGATTCCGAGGGTAATAATTTCTTGCGAGGGATGCCCCCTATGGGTCCGGTCATTGAATACTATAACAGTATCCAGGAAAAAGGCGGTATCACTGGAGGAGGCTCACAGAGTACCTTTGTTGTGGGCTCAATGATGGAAAACCAAGACATTATAAATAATGGCCTCCTTGCCTTTGCAATGCAGCTAGCCGCTTATCCCGGCGGCATGAACTCCAATTTGGATATGACGTTTCTCCAGATGGATGTACAACAGTTCCTTAATCTATTCATCCGCACCTTAGTGAACCAGTTTTCCACTCAAAAGGAAGTCCGGGAATTCGACGAGGCTGATACCCTCACTATATTTTTTGGGGGCTATGCTGACGATCCGAATTCGGTAGCGATCAGTGGGATGGAGTATCTGGTGGTGGATGAGTCCCCGGCTACCGAGACTATGGCCGTAGGGTATCTTACTAATATGAGTTACAATTCTAGTTTTAAGGACCCGCTTACCCTGGCAATGCTGCGTAATTATGAAGATACTCTAGAGGGTATGATGCAGATGCAAGGTCCTTTTGCGGGCAACCCGATGATGATGGATGGGGAACAGTTCTCCTTTACTACTTTTGCGAAGAGCCTGGGCCCCGGGGCGCTTGGTCCGACAGACCAGAACTGGGAAGAGTTTGACTTTATAACCCCAATCGTCAATCAAACAGCGGAGGAAGTGGAAGGTTATGCAAAGGCAGCCATCGAAGCCGGCCTCCCGGTGGATACCAAGAGTTTATCTGATGGAATCGAAGTGGCTCTTACATCGAAAGAGATCCGAGAACTTCGAGAGAAGGTGCTCAATAATCCGGAGCTTGCCAAGAAGGTTTTTGCCGAACAGAAGGCGAAGTCCCTCAAAGCAGGCATAAATGTTTCCAAAAAGCTAGGGAGGATATTAGAGAATGGCCCGATGGGCTTCGTGAAGAAAAATTCTCCCCTCGATATGGTTTTTCGTCAGTTCGGGATTCAAGAGGTAGCCAAAGAAGCCTTTCGTTGCTTGACATTTGGATTAGCGCCCGAATTGGCGCGCATCAATAGTGCAGTTCAAAAAGCCCTCACCAACCAGGCCGGAAGTATTTATCTCCCTCCACCCGAGCAGCCTGCTGCATCTATCAGTAAACCCGACATTGATCTTGAAATGTTCAAGCCATTCTCGTTTACTGGAGATATCTGGAAACAAATTCTCAAATCTATTATCGATGGCCTTCGAAATGCGGTCCTCGAAATCATGAAGGAACTCGCCAACGTTCTGCATGAGCTGTGTGACTTCAATAATCCTTTTGCCGAGGATTTTGGGGCTCAGGATATTACCGACTTTCTTCCTAGCGAGCCAAATATCTATGGCGCAAACGATGGATCGTCAGCCCTCCAGGGCATGGCAGATCGCATGGGGGTGCCCCGGGCTACCATCTATCAATATCTTCGCGATCTTTCTAGTATTTTAAGTTCAATGGAGATTTGTTATCTTTTCACGGACCCGAGCCAGGTGACAGACGAGCTTCTAAAGCGAATTGTGGTATATAATTCCACCTATGATAATGAATATGTGAAGACGGTGCTAACCAACCGTAATAACATTATGGCCTTTTTTGCCAATTTAGCTACCATTGTGGATGTGACTCAATTATGCGATGAAATTGCCAACGCCCTCTATGAGCTAAATCAGGATGATATTTGTTTGACAGAAGGTGATTTGGCCGATGCCCTGGAAAGGCAAAACATTGATTCTCTCCTCGATCTTATGGAGAATGGGCTACAACTAGAGTTACCGCCAGTGAACTTTGAGTGTCCGGACAAGGCCGGCTTTATTGATAACCCGCTTTTCTCCCGGGCCGTTCCCGAGACGCTGAACATGACGACCGAGCTGGTCGAGATCCAATTTATGAATTCCACTCAAGCTGCTTTAAATGTTCTCCTTGAACCGTCAGTCACCGCGGGCCCAAGCCTTGGATTAGCCACTATGGCAGCACTCTCTTCCTCGACCTCTGGCGCGTCCGACCCACAAAGCGAGACCACACAGGGGGAAGCCAATTTAGAACTTCTGGATACAATAGCCACTAAGTTTCAAGATTTTTCTGGAGTACTCACCACCGCGCTCGAGGGTGAAGCCTGTGCTGAGGCTTTAGGTGAGAAGCTAGAGCCTATCAAGGCGGGAACGGAGGCAATTATAGAAGTCTTCAATTCAGGTGAGTTCCTCGAAGCGATGCAAAACATCGGAGATACCTTTTCCAATCTGTCGTCGAGCATCTTCGATGCCGCCCAGGGCGGAAAAACACCCCGCGTAACATATGCTTTCCCTGCCAACTACACATCTAATTTTTACAACTTTCTCCCTGCGTTGGGTCCGACCTGGGAAAACGACCACGTGGACTCCGGAGGTGTCGACGACGACGGCAACATAATTTATGTCCCCGCCGTTGGTCAAACTCGCGTCGTCGCCGGCGGCTTTAGTGCCCATACTGCCGACAGCACTGCACCAAATCTGACTCTTTTCGACATGTCGACCGACCTGCCTGAAAACTCTGTTATGGGTATGGGTGGCGAGAATCTAAATATCTCACTGGATAGTGCCTACTATGACAGTTATCAAGACCTCGATTTACGATTTACTTTTAACACCCTTGGTCAAACTGATTCGTTGAGTCTCAGTTATCCTCGCTTTGACACGGCTGCGCCGAGCACCATGTCGGGAACGGAGGTTAGTTTTGCCTATGTTACACTGAGTTCATCTCAGGCCACTGCGTACTTACCTGACCGTGCACAGTTTCGGATTACTTCTTCCCTTTTAGATATTATGGAATCACATCTTGTCCCCTTCAACGACGACTTCGGCTCTTACGTTGGACTGCCGTCGCAGGATCAAGTGAGATTGCAGACTAACCCTTATGTTAGTCGCTTCACTCGGCCCGTGATGTCAAGTCTCAACCCACTGTTAACTTATATGCACGCCGGTCAAACGGAGATCATCAGGGAGGAAATCGAAACTCAACTCTTTCCGAGCATGTTTGCAGGTCTTACCAAAGCCATGTTCACCTATATTAGCAAAAACGGAATCTTTGATGCGCCTACAGTCCGCTCCCTCCAATTGTTCAAAGATAACACCAACTGTCCCCCTGAGCTAGCGGCAGATCTTTTAGACGCAAATGGGATTTTAGAGCAAGTGAAGGCCGAATTCTTAGAGTCAGCCTGTTTTGATGAAATGCCTTTGGATATCAAAATTCGTTATGCAACGATGTTATCCTTATTTTATAGTCTGATTCAGGTCGAACTTGCTGAGTTAGTTATCAAGAACATTTTTGTTTTTAGCGCCTTCAATGTCGATGAATTGATGGAAAAGCCAGTTATAGCTCAATTCATCGCGACGCAAGTACGCAACGATGTGCTCACTAAATTACAACGTCGTCCTCGGGTACGTCAAGCCATTATAGAATATTATAATTTCAAGATGGCTCGTCCGTCGACAGCCTCACAAGGCGGACTCTTAGACTATAATGACCAAGTTGTCTTTCCGATTGGAACGACCTTTAGCACAGTTAATTGGGATGCCCTGGTAGAATATCTAGTAAGTCAGCGCATTCATTGGTCGAAGACGCCTGTAGCGAACGTATTGCGCATGGCCCGGGCAGACTCCAGTTTTAGAAAGAGTTTTGACGAGGCATTTGTCCAGGATATTTTAGGCTTCGGCACCAGCCTTAGTTGGGACCCCCCCGATATCGCAGACGCCTTTTCAACCAAATTAGTATCGCGCACAAAGGGGTCTCCCCTCTCCTATGGAACACTATTAATAGAAAGGGTTGTAGCCTGGGCCGGTATCCAAGGTACGAATGCTCCACCTGCTCTGGAACCAACGCGAGACTCCGGAGGCGAAATGGAACTCAGCCTATTTCGGAACAACTTTTTCTATGGCTCCACCTCGGGCCCATATCTGGAAGGTACAATGCCACCCGCCCTCTCCGATTACCAGGATTTCTCCTTCGTGGATATAAGAGTAGAATATCGATTGGTATACTATCTACCGTCGACTGTCTACGACCCTCTCTCGGCCCTCGGCCCCACCGGCCAGGAAGTCCTGCAACTCAATTTGGGTGAGCATGGCCATGGCACCGAATTGGGAATGGAAAACTATACCTCTCAAATAACGGATCGCTTATGGGCGACTGACCCCAATAATACCAATCCGGAGTTGGCCTCAAGCCCAGCCGGCGGCCATGGTGGTCTGGTACGAGATATCCTCCGCAATGGAACCGCCACATTATTTGAGTATGAAGATGGGGCCCCAGCGGACGGGGGCATTCAATATGGAATCGGCCCCACTGGACAAGAGCTTATCAGGGTGAAAATCGCTGACTTCGATAATATGCTCACTAGGAAACAACTTCACCCCCAAAACATGGAGACTCTACGTACTCAAATCTTCAGCCCCGAGTATATGGAAGATGGGATACAAACCACCAACTCGCGACTAGCCCGCAAACTTGAGGCCCAAAAGATTGCGAAGGATCCCATGTATAAGAAGATCTTTAGCGAAACCTTTAATCAAGAATTCATTACAATGGTTCCGGTCTATGAAAACTTCTACCTCACTAATCGATACTTTGGAAAGATTGAGACAGTCTTTGATTCGACCAAAAACTTTATCATTCAAGCGTTTATCGATGTCGTCACCGGAAAAGATCCGAGACCCCCGGTTGGTAACGAACGACCGAATGCCGCCGCAGCTGTGCGTAATAGCGCAGGCCCCGATTTCGCCGCCCAGTTCGAAGGCCTCGGACGAGACTTCATTCTCAAGATGCTCATTGAAACACCTATTATGATTTTGAAGGGTCTGGCGGAAATGATCGATCCTCACGTGGCGATATGGAAAATAGTCCGCAACGCAACAGGAATGGCTTTCGACGAAATTGCCAAAGCTATGGATGCTAGTGGAGTTCTCCAGGCGGTAGATGAAGCAATCGAAGAAGCCCCAGGCGTCGACCCATTCGGGATGAGAGGCGCTGATCTCATCGCCCTTATGCTGTGTCTCTTAGACTTCGGCATGACTCAAGCTATCATGGATGATCCGGCAACTCAAAACGTTCCCGAAGATATCATAAATAATATTTTACCCCGAATGTCTGTCGAGGGGATTGACTTTACTGGAACCTTTAGTGGCATGCTAATGATTCCCCCATTGCCTTTTGGCATCCTGTATATCTTACTTGATCTCTTGAAGAAACACCTCGCCGAGGAACTAACCAGTGACGATTCCGCACTTTCTGGGGAAGAAAGTTTGGCGGAGTGTTAATTATAAAGGAATAAGAGGAGACAAAAATGCCATCAGGATTATCTGCTATGTTACCTCTCACAGTAAGTGAGACGTTTGGAGCGTACAATTTGAATACTAATTTTGCCCAACTGGCCACGCAGAATCTGAAGATGCTGCTGCTTACCAACCCGGGCGAACGAATAATGAACCCTCAGTTTGGGGTGGGAATCCGTAGATTCTTTTTTGAAGCTAATGATCCATCGACGTATAACCAAATATCAGAGCGGATTCTGTCACAGGTTGGCACCTATATGAAATTTCTTAGAGTAGACGACATTGTGTATAACTACGTCGAAAATAATCCGGATCTTTATCCCCACACCGTTTCCATTACTATACAGTATACAATTATCCCTCTTCAAATTTCAACTAGTGTATTGATTCCGGTGAACAACAACTAATTATTACAGGACCTTAGAGCATGGCAAAAAGACTACAACCAATTGATTACACCAGTCGCGACTTCGACTCGATCCGTCGCGACCTGGAAAACTTCGCTAAGCGTTATTACGCAGACACCTATAAAGACTTCAACGAAGCATCTTTTGGGTCTCTCATGCTTGATACCGTCTCCTATGTGGGAGACATCCTTTCTTTCTACCTTGATTACCAGGCTAACGAAAGCTTCTTAGAAACCGCGGTCGAATATAATAACGTCATCAAGCTCGCCCGTCAGCTGGGCTATAAGATCGATCGCAATCCATCGTCCTATGGAATCCTTACTTTCTATATTAAGGTACCGGCGGCCACTACTGGCCCGGGCCCCAATCTGGATCTTGCCCCCACGTTGCGCGCAGGGTCTACTTTCTCATCTACAGGTGGAGGTATGTATTCTCTCCTCCAGGATGTGGTGTTCGCCACCAGTACTAATCAGGTGGTGGTGGGTACCGTCAATAGTACCACAGGTCTACCGACTAGCTATGTTATTCGGGCCCAGGGTCGAGCAGTTTCCGGCCGTATGGCATTTCAGAGTGTGGAACTCGAAGAGTTTGAGCGTTTCCGCAAGGTTCAGTTAGATAATGATAATGTAGCCGAAGTCCTTAGCGTCCTCGATTCCGAAGGCCACCAATATTTCGAGGTGGACAATCTGTCGCAAAACATCATCTTTAAAGCAATTCGTAACACTACTTCGACTCAAGGAACTGTGCCTAATATTTTACGAGCCGTCCCGGTGGCTAGGCGTTTTGTGGTGGAATCCGACGGCAGCAAAACGTGGCTACAATTCGGATATGGCTCTGATTCGGAACTCTCCAGCGAGAGCGTAGTGAATCCAAGTAATCTCATGCTGGAACTAAACGGACGCAATTACATTACTGATGCGGGATTTGATCCTACTAAACTGATTTCTAGTGATAAGTTCGGAATCGCGCCGGCAGATACTACATTGCGTATTGGATATCGAATCAACAGCACTCAGGATGTGAATGCCGGCTCCAACACCATTGTGACTGTGGCTAACCCTATTGTGAAGTTCGCAGCGCAAGGATCCTTGTCGACCTCGGCCCGGGCCACAGTTCTTAACTCTATTGAAGTGACCAACGAAGCACCCTTTGTCGGAAGTGTTAGCCTACCCAGTGCAGACGACATCAAGCAAAGAGTTTTTGGATACTTCGCCACCCAGCACCGCGCGGTTACCCCACAGGATTACAAAGCCATGTGTTATGCGCTTCCGGCTAAATTTGGTGCCGTCCGTGCGGTGAACGTCGTGCGCGACTTTGATGCATTTAAAAGGAACCTGAACCTCTATGTCATCTCAGAGGACACATCAGGAAAGCTCGTTACCGCTAATCAGACTCTTAAAGATAATCTCAAAAACTGGATCATCAATTATAAGATGATCAATGATACAATTGATATTCTGGATGCGAAGATTATTAATTTTGGAATCAAGTATTCGATCACCATTGATTTGAATAGTAGTCGGTTTACGGTTCTCAATGAAGCCAATAAGAATATTCGCCAGTACTTCTTCCGTAATCGATTTGAGATTGGCGAGCCAATCATGCTCAACGATATCTATCGACAATTGAACAAGGTAGAAGGTATTGTGGATGTGGTGAATGTAGAAATCGTATCCAAAAATGGAGGTGTGTACTCTCAAAGCGATTTTGATCCCGAAAGAGCCATGTCTCGGGATGCTCGACAAATACTCGCAGAGGAAAATACAATCTTTGAGCTGAAATTTCCTAATGTTGATATTATGGGGAGTATAAGGTAAATGGCCATCTTTCGATTCACGGCGAGTGCCGACACTACTATTACTAATGCATTCAAAGCAGACCTTACGTTACGGGGCACCGGCTCTAATATGGGCTATGCCGACTCGGTGGAGATCTTTTCCATCGCCGGCCAACTCTCATCGTCAACTGCCGGCTCATCGCAGGAGCTTTCTCGCGCTCTGATTAAGTTTCCTATTGCTGATATCTCGGCCGCCCGCACAGCCGGCACACTTCCGGCTTCCGGTAATGTCTCCTTCTTTTTGCGTATGTATAATGCTCAAACCCCCTGGACTCTGCCGCAGAACTTTACTCTAAATGTGCTTCCGGTTACTCGTGACTGGCAAGAGGGCACCGGCCTAGACATGGACAACTATAATGACCTGGGTGAAGCAAACTGGATGTCAGCCAGCACGAGCGCGGGATGGACTAACGTCGGTGGAGACTATAATATCGCCACACCCGGAAACATGTATACTGTCACGTTTCCCTTAGGTTGGGAAGATATCGAGCTTGATATTAGCGGCTTAGTGGAACAATGGATCGCCGGCCCGGGCGCGGGTGGAATTGAGAACTATGGCGTGGGCGTGCACCTAACTTCCAGCGAGGAAGCATATTTTTCAGGCTCCGGCGACGCGGATTCCGGGAGTCTTATTAACAATCGTACCGGATCTACTCAATCTTATTATACTAAGAAGTTCTTCGCTCGTTCCACTGAGTTCTTTTTCAAGCGCCCGGTTATTGAAGCGCGCTGGGACTCAACCGTCAAAGACCAACGAGGTCAATTCTATTTTTCAAGCTCCTTTGCGCTCCCTCCCGAAAATCTTAACACCATATATTATTACAATTATGTGCGCGGCCGCCTGCGACAACTTCCCTCGGTGGGAAATGATCCGCTCTATGTTTCTTTCTATTCGAGTTCCAACGGCGAACCAACTGGCTCTAAGCTAGCACTTCAGGCTGGAGGTGGCGTAGTGGCCACGGGCGATCTAAATGCCACAAGCGCAGCATCTGCAGTGAACGGTATTTGGGCGGTCTCTGCTTCCCTTACGGGTGGTGCTACTCCCTTACAGGCAGTCCACGATGTTTGGCACTTTGGAGGAACCGAGTACCATACTGGCTCTATCTATCCGAGCGCCATGCCTAAATATGGCAGCGCCCCCACCTTCAACTATAACACCAATATACGTAATTTGCGTAAGAGCTATAGTATAAAAGAAACGGCGCGCTTCCGTACGTTTGTGAGAGATAAGTACTGGAACCCGACCATCTATGTGAAAGCGACTGCCAACAATCCCACAGAAATTATCAACAGTGCGTCTTATTCCATCTACCGCGTGGTGGATGATATGACAGTAATTGCTTTCGGGACAGGAAGTAATGACAAGAATTGTACCTATCTTTCATATGATGTGAGCGGCAATTATTTTGATCTCGATATTTCTCTCTTAGAGCGAGGTTATATGTATGGGATTAAATTTGCTTATTATAATGATAGTATAGGAAGTTGGATGGAGCAACCGGAAACGTTCAAATTTCGAGTTGAAGAATAATTAATACATGTCCCTCAAAAACTATTTCGCAATAGCCGAACGAGTAAACTCTGTTTCCGGGCTTACTGGTCAGGAGATCGGTGGCGAAGTGGAATCCGTGGGATACCACGAACAGGACATTAAATTTGAACAGAGAATGATCCCGCGGGTTGACTTCTCCAAACCAGAAAACTTTGCTCGATATGGACTGGCCACGGAGTATTACGACGGAGCGCTTAAACGAATTTATGGATCCTTTCCCTATGATGGCTCTCGCCAGGAAAGATTAGAGTGGGAAAATGAATCCTTAGATATCGACTTGTATATCTATGAGAATCTCTATCCGCGTACCAATGGTTATATCATCTTCTCAGCCGAGGGCTGGGGAACAGGCAACATGGCCGATGGCTATGGCTCTTCCTCTACCAATGAATATATTCACTTCTACGGGGGGCCGCATGCTAATGATACTGGCTTTACTCCGTATGCTACGAAGTTCACCGGCTCCAACTATTACGAACCAGCCAAAAACCGCGAGAGCAACCTCAAATACGACATTGCCGATAATGGAGTGAGTGTAGAGTTCTGGCTCAAGAAGACAGAGTTCATTCCCGGCCTTACCCGTAAAGAGGTGATTTTTGATCTGTGGAATGGTCGACCCTCCTCCTCCGCGGATTATGGCCGATTGCGCATTCAGCTTACCGGAGCAACATCTGGCCTGAATCCATTCCGGGTCACCCTCCTGTCTGGAACTACGGGCGTCTACGACATGAGCGTTGGAGATGCTACCTTTACGAGTGCGTCGGTCGCGGATGATAAATGGCACCACTATGGCTTTACATTCAAGTCAGCCTCAGCGGGACTGCAGACGCGCTTCTATGTGGATGGTGAACTCAACAATGAACTGATCACTGGCTCGGGCTTCCAAGAGGTTACAGGAGCGCTCCAAGCTTATATCGGCGCACTCATCGCAGCTCCTTCAGCTAGTACGGCTCTGGCCGGCTACGGCAAGATGTCCGCATCCCTCGATGAGTTCCGATATTGGAAAACGCAACGCAGTTCCAAGGGCATCGGACGCTATTGGTTCACTCAGGTGGGCGGCGGTACCAATACCGACCCCGAACCCTTTGTAGATTCGATTGGAGATGTGAACACACTTCTTGGCGTTTACTTCAAATTCAACGAAGGGATCACCGGAGTCACTAGCACTGATCGAACAGTTTTAGATTATTCCGGTCGTATCACCAATGGTAGTTGGACCGGCTATACACCTTCTTCGCGAAACACGGGCTCGGCCATTGTTATCTCCGCAGCTGCAATCAAGGAATATAAAGACCCGATCATCTATAACTTTCATCCTGCAGTTGTGGCCCTGTCATCTTCTCTGGAAATTTCTGGCTCTGATTATGATGCCGGCAACGCAGCGAACATTTACAATTCCATCCCGCAGTGGATTCGAGAAGAAGATGAAGAAGGTCAAAACAATGCACGTTATCTTACTCAGATCATGGCGAGCTACTTTGATGACTTTCAGTTAAAAGCTCGTGCTCTCACTGATATCAAATCAGTTGAGTATCCTAGCGGGAGTCAAAAACCTCTTCCGTTTGCCGAGCGCCTTCTTAACTCTCATGGTTTTGTTGCGCCCGATATATTCCTCGACGCTGATATCTTAGAAAAACTGGCCGACCGGAGTGAATTTAGGGTTTACGAAAAGACGCTGAACGATATTAAAAACACAATCTATCAGAATATCTACAACAATCTTTCTTATATCTATAAGACTAAGGGGACGGAAAAGTCTTTCCGCAACCTTATTCGTTGCTTTGGTATCGATGACGAGTTGGTCAAGATCAATCTGTATGCTAACGATGTTGAAGCAGAGATGCGAAGCAATCGAAAGAACGTCGCAGTTCCGGACAAATTCGTTAACTTCAACACCGAGACCAATCTCCAAGGAACGGTGGTTCAGTTCCAGAATCCGAGCAACACCACCAATACTGCAGGGTACATTTCGGGGTCCGGAAATCTTCGTAACGGTTATGCATTCACCCTTGAAGCCGAGGTATTGTTTCCACAGAAGGTTTCGGCTCAGTCCCCGGGCTATCAGAATACTAACATAATCAGTGCAAGTCTCTTCGGTGTGCATGGGAACGCTGGTGTCGACGAAGCTAGCCCGCGCTGGCCTAGTTACGCAGGTAACGAAGACGTCGTTAACTTCCAGGTATATGCTGTCCGTGATGAGGTGGAGTCTGACAATGTGCGTTTCATGCTCACGGGTACGTCGGGACTCACAACAGTGGTCCCACGACTGTCTTCTCAGCTCTTCGAAGATGTCTATACGGATATGAACTGGAACTTAGCTGTTCGGGTACGCCCCGAGAGCTATCCTTATACTAATGTGGCGGGCGTTACTCCTACGAATTATGTGGTTGAGCTGCATGGTATCAATGTTGATGCGGGCGTTGTCCTCAACGAATTTACTGTTACAGGTTCGCTGCTTTCCCCGGGCGCTGGCCGTGAGTATGCTTTCGTTACTGGCTCTCGCCGAGTCTTTGCTGGTGCTCACCGGACTAACTTTACTGGCGCCCTCCGCACCCCTAGTGATGTAAAACTCAACTCCTGCCGCTACTGGCTTACCTACCTAGACGATGCAACCCTCGCCGCCCATGGTCATGACACAGCTAATGCAGGAACGCTCAATCCTCACTTCTATGCTTTCCCCTTCAACTCATCAGCTTCTTTCGGAGAGGTGGTGGATTTCGATACTCTGGCTTTCAACTGGGAGTTTAGCACTAACACTGCTTCTAATGCTTCAGGACAGTTTACCGTCGCTGATGAATCATCTGGTTCTAACGCAGTGGCGACTGCCACGAATGGGTGGCTTGGCTCTCTCCTCAATCAACAATACTCTGCGCGCGCCTTTAACTTCGCACCTTCCTCGACAACGGCCATTGACAAGGATTATGTGATCGCTGCCCGCCAGACGCTTCCCGAAAATATCTACTCAACCGATATGGTGACAGTTTATAATCAGGCGGAACAGGATGTATTCCAGATCGACTCCCGGCCTATCAATTACTACTTTGCATTTGAAAAGAGCTTGTATCAAAATATTTCGGAAGAAATTCTGAATTACTTCGCCACTCTTAAGGATTTGAATACCCTCATCGGTGCACCAGTTAATCGTTATCGCCAAGAATATAAGGGCCTCAAGTTCCTTCGCGAAAAGTTCTTTGCCACGGTGGCCAATGACACTATTGACTTTGATAAGTTCTACGAATTCTATAAGTGGTTCGACTCAGCGCTGACTGTAATGTTGCAACAGCTCGTCCCTGCGTCCACCGACTTTGCCTCCAATGTTCGTACAATGATTGAAAGTCATGTGTTAGAGAGAAGCAAATATCAGAGTAAGTTTCCCTTCCTGGAAAGCAAGTCCTCGCCTCTTATTGGCGCAACATCTGGTACGGGTAACGACTCCACTGCCATGAATTCTCCCGAGGACTTCCCTGCAGGTACTAGCTTCTTTTCTAACACAGCTTATACCCGACGACAGATTGGATCCTCCAATGTGGTCCGTACCAAGCAATGGCAGCGCCTCCATGCTCCGCCGGACGGCGCTCAAGATAAGAACACCTATTGGTGGCGCCTCATGGCGGACCGAGCTAAAAATCCAACCCTCACGGGATCGTCAGCTGCAACTAACAATGCCCGCCAGGAACTCCTCGCCGCTATTGATCGCTCACACCGACGAGAAGCCAATGCACCGGTAAGATTTGGCGCCGAAGGTAGCGTGACCCTAGGAGGCATTGGTTTCCACCCCAATAAGCGACCTTCGTTTGTCATGGATGCCACCGCTCCCGCGGGCAACGTCGTCCCTGGAACTAATCTACCAGTTAATATTATGCTGTCGTTCCAAGACGACGTAGAACAGCTCATCGACACCAAGGACATTTATTATCCCAGCTTGAAGCAGCGCCTAGGCTTCGGAATCAATCCTGATATTAACCACGGCGCCCCGGGAGGTGCAAATAAGAGTTCCACAAAGAATCGGATGGACGGAAATGTCTTGGCTCCTTTCAGCCTCTACAGCTCCTCTGTGAAAACTGGTTTCAACCAAGAAGTTATTTCCATGTATCACTCCGGGGTGACGATCACCAATCTCCACCATGACATTGTCCACACTAATGATGTCCCGATGCAGGGGCCCTTTACTGAAAAATATGTGGGCGGTTGGCAATATCGTCATCAACCTTTGAATACTTACAACGCTTCTAATCCGGGTACTAACAATCTGGATGATAGATCTACCCGCGCCGAAGGCTGGATGCTCAAGCTAGGCCTTTGTGAGGCAGCTGTCTCGCGTGGCAGTGGCGCTCTAGGCATCGTAGGTCCCCAATATCCCGATGCTTCCTCCGTTTCCGGTTCTGCCCCCAAGGGTTATCTTTTTGATCGCCCCAAGGCAAACTTGGCCCGTGTAGAGTACGCCAAGCGTCCGGTGAACATTCGAAATATCAAGATGACCACGGGTTCCACCATTATTGGGAATTATGAGAAAAACTATCAGGTGGTTCAGACCGTCGGCCGAGAACTAAATGATCCTTATTTCAACGATCAGTCCTTTAATTTCGCCCCTTATCCCGAAACACTGGCTACACGCGGCCGTTTCCCGCTTGGCCCCTCCACCGCTCCCTTGTTTGTTCCAAAGTCTATATTGTTCGGGGGGGCTGGATATCTCGAAACTGATACCGTCCCGGCAACTGACTGGGAGACCAAGATAGGCGGCGCCGGCATGTCGGCGAAAGCCTTTAGTGTTTCTATGTGGGTAAACCCAACGTCGATGACAGCTGGGGACTACATGTGGTATGTGGGGGGCACGGGGGGTACCAGCGGAAGAGAAATGGCGGTTTCATCGACCGGCGTCCGGAAGATCCTTTTTCGATCGGGCCCGAGCACCACGTGGGCACGTTCTAACTCTTTGACACTGGGAGTCTGGCAACACCTCGTTTTCACTTTCGCCGGCGGCGACGTCGCCACTGGCGCGTGGTATATTGATGGCGCGAATGCCACCAACGCCGTCAATAGTGGAAATGACCCCCAGTCATTGGCTGGGGTACCGGTGCGAATCGGTGGAAAATCCGGAGGGCCCGGTTTCGATGGCTATATGTGTGATGTTGCTGTCTGGAACACCGAACTGAGCCCTTCCGAGGTGACAGAGATTTATAACGGGGGCTCTCGACTTAAGTTGACAAACTCTACGGTGGCGGGCAATTTGGTCTCCTGGTGGCTTCTCGGCCTGGACGACCCCACCATCCCCGGAAATCTACGAGACGAGACGGGCTTCGCTCCTGCAAAAACTTACAACATGCTTCCGGCCGATGTCACGAAGGAATCACCCCCAGCACCCGACCTGGCTCCCCCTAATCCTTATAACACTCCTAACCCTGGCGGCGCGCTTAACTACGCCCTCCCCACCCGAACCGGCAGCAATTCCAATGCTAGCATCTTTGTCAACCGTTTTGCAGGCAGCGGCTATGAGGTCATGTCCAGAGGATATATGGACCCGGCGCACGAAGCCTTGTCGATCTATAATGCATTGCCTTATCATAACCTCTCTATCATTGATTATGGCCTTTCGGGCTCTGCGTCTGTAGACGCGACTCTTCAAAGAACAATCAGAGTTCAGGATCAGATCAACAAGGTTCGTGGCCTCGATCAGCGCGCAACCCTACACTGTGGACAGTTCGGCCACGACGCCGCGTACGGCTCTGTGCCGGCTTCTACCTACGTGACCACCCCATCATGGCATAAGACGAATAGAAACCCACGTAAACGCATTGTGAGCGCCTCTGGAGGCTATATCACGGGGACTGTCTACGACAACCTCTATGTGCAGCACCAGATCCCTCGTTCCACGCAACAGTATTCTTGGATCACTGCTTCCTTGGCCTCTGGTTCAACTATTTTTGGGCTGGAGTCTCCCAGCTGTACCACAGCAAATAGTTTGACACAATTGGTCTCGGGAGCTTCTTATGTTTACAGTGCGGTTCCCCACACTACCTCTTTTACTGCCTTAAATTTGGTCGTTCAAGACTCCCTCAATACCAGTACTCACATAGCGGGCACATCTTCGGTCCAGCGTTTGGTGGACATCTCACGAGCCCAGGCTACTAATGCACTGAACCTTGCTCGCAACGGGGCTTATGGATACCCTAGCTGGAAGCAAATTCGAGTGGGCGAGAGCCCTATGGCCCGGGCATTGCGGAAGGCTAATAAGATTGGTGTGGTATTACCACCAGCTCCCGTAGCCAAGGTCTCTACTGTATACTCCGGGAGCACCCTAGTGGGCAGCACGGTTCTGGGATCCGAACCTGGTATAGGCTTTGGACCTTTTGTTGATTATACTGAAAGACCCGTCGTCAGTCACGCGCGACCGATCTACTTTACTTTTCAAGATAACACAGCGAATTCAAATCCTGCCAACAATATCGCTCTCAAGGTGAGCTATGGCAATATTTTAGATTACTTTACAAACGAGGGGCTTAACAATCGCCTCAATTTAGGCAAAGTTGTGGATGATGGCCATGCTTACAATACTGTTGCTCATTTTGCAGTGGACAGTGGACTCAGTTTGGTAGCCAATTATGGCCAGCGTGTATACCCCGCTGCAATAAATGCCTATAGTGATGCGGTGCGAAGCCGAACAGAATTTAGCATCAAGAATATTTGGAATGATCTGAGGCCTATTCGAAGCTCTGAGGGCGGTCTCACAGGTTCCATGGGATTCGCCACATCCAGTCAAAGTATCTGGCCTGGAGATGGCCACAATAATTACACCACCACTTCTTCCATCGTGGGAATCAATGACGGTGCGGGGGAACTCCTCGCCAATTATACTCGCTATGTGAAAAACGCTGTGGATGAATATAATGATATTGATGAGACGCGCACCTTCGGCCCGGTTTATAGTATGCCCATATCCTTGGGGTCTGCAAGTGCCACTTTCGCACGCAACTGCGTTGTCGCTGGTGATGCAAAATTCGTAGCGCCCATACAATCTGGCCGCGTTCCCTATTATGAATCTACCACCTACAATGAGCGGATGCGATTAGCTGCCAAGGACTATTCTATCATTCCAGAGTTTAGGGTCAGCGAACTTATTCCCACTTATATAAATGAGAAAGAGGGCGACTTCTTAGCTCAAATTGACAATATTTTCTCCCTTACCGGGGCTTCTCTTAGTAGTGCAGACCCCAATTTCTATAGGGTGTACACCAATGCAGATTTCCTTAAGTACTTTAGCGTGGTGGACAATGACCTACACGAGCAACGCTCTGGTGATCTCACAATCACCCGTGATAAACTTAGTCTAAGTTGTAAGGCTTTTCTCAAGCTCCTGCCTTATAAGGGATTCTTTCCCATTGAAAGAAGCGCTGAGCTGGCCTCCCTATTCTCCGCCTCGATGTGCGCTAGTACTAATATAGCCGACGGCCTTCTGGCTCCCCGGAAGTCAATCCGCCGGATTCCGATGGAAATGACATATGCCCCCGGGATCTTATTCAATACTATTAAATCTGGTATGGGTGTTTCCCACTTTTGTTTTGTGAATAATCAAAGCCCGAAGATGATTAAATCTCTCAAGCCAGTCAACAAGGATTATGCCACCACCCCCGGCATGGCATATCAGGACCTTCCCGAAGGGTTTTTGGTCAATATCCGTGATGCCGCAATCGTCAGCGCCGCATCGTCGTCATGGAATAACGGCTATGTCATCAACAAGGTTCCATTTGAAACCATTTACCGCCCCCAAGGATTCTTTAATCCAAGAAACCTGGGCGCCCTTACGGGCACGGTTACCGACGGTTATGCATGGCTTTACGACACCGCACCATCGCAGAGTAACCGCCCGGGCATTACTTCTTTTCTTCAAAACGATGGAACGATCGCGGTGGCGGGTACAAAGCAGTGTGCTGCCGACCTGCAAAACTTTCGAGTCGATAAAACCTATACCCTGGCTATAGATAACTTCCTGTGTGCGACACAAGACATTTTTGTAGATAAGTTTTCATCTTTTGTGTCCGCCCGGGAAGATAATTTTGGAGAAGCGACTTCTGGCTCAGTATACACCATGACGGTGAAAATGTCACGAACTGCGCTTGAGGCCGTGGGGGCTGCAACGCCCTCTAGCGACCCGGATCGAGCCGCCTTTGACATGTACCGTCGCCAGTCAGCATTTGGCGCCCCCATTGCGGGGACTCCTCCCGCAGGCACCACACTCCAGGGCGTAAGCTATATGCACGTTACTCCCCCTTACTTCGATGGCCCTGCGTACGCGAAACTGGTTTATACGGCCTCCTATGATGGCCGGCCTTCGCTGAGTGAGATTTTGGGAGGACTGCAGGTTAGTTATCTGCGCGATGCTGGAAGCGGATCGCAAACGTATGTCACAGCCTCCGGAGGGGATAACACCAAATATGGAGAGCCATCACCGGGAATTATGCATCTAGATAGCGTTTATAACTTTACTGAGGCCGTGCCTGAAATTGTCTCGGGGTCGAGAGAACAAAAATTCCGCTGGATGATCCAGTCTAAGTTTGAGACTCCAATTCTAAATGTTCAGAGTGCGAGTGTGCGCGGAGGATGGTCACCAGCTCCCCCGGTCTCTTATATAACGTCCGCCTCAGTTTATACTGGCGAAGCGAATGCGGCCACCCTCAAAACATCCGGCCTCTGGCATCAATATGCGACGGTGCCTAGTAAGTCTAAAGAGGGGGTCTTTATCACCATTGAAGACCAACAAGCTTTCAAGGCCCCCGAATCGCTCCCACGGGGCGCGGCAAAGAAAACACCAAACTCCTTGGCCCAATTGGTAGGGTTTGATCGAGGGATCAGCAAGAGAGTGGGTAGTGTAAAGAAAGAATTTAAATGGGAAGAGGCTGTTGTGGCAGTTCCCTTTGAGGTAGTGGAAAACCAACGCAAGTTTATTAGCCTCACTAAGCACACCAATTCCAAGAGCTATCATAAATTAGCACAAGCAATGTCGAAATATAACTTTCCTCCTCGCCTAGATTTCACTAAGTTTGATACAGTCGACCCGATCTTGATGTATGTTTTTGAATTCAGTGCGGCTATGAGCCAACAGGATGTGGCCGATATTTGGCAAAACCTTTTACCCGATATCGGCTCCAAATTTGACACATCTACTGTGATCGTGGAAGAAAGGGAACTACTCGATGTGTTGCTAGAGAGCCACCGCGAGGTACAGTGGATGGTCTTCAAGGTGAAGAAACGCGTCGGAATGGACTTTGAACGACAGCGCCGCGCGCAACAGAGTTCAAATACCGGGTCACTTCCAACTTATATTCACGAACCCTATAGTTACAACTGGCCGTATGACTATTGCTCTTTGGTAGAGTTAGCTCAAATTGAAGAAAGCGTGCAATGGTCCTCCCGAGATCTCCACACCGAAGAGCCAGTAGTGATTGATTATGAGCCGCCCGAGGCGCGCCAACCAGGAAGTACCCCGGCGCCATCGGCTGCTCCTACTCCACTCAACATTGTGGGCATGGTAGCCAATATTGTACCCCCTTTGATGGTGCCTCCTGAACTAGACCTCCAAGCGCCAGGGGAAGTGGAGACACCGCCCACCTTCAATATCCAAAAGGCAAAGCCCCCTAGGCGTAAAGCTAAATCCAAGAGGCGTAAAGGAAAGGGTAAAAAGAGGTAAAGTATGGAATTTTTCAACACAAAAGAAGAAGTATTAGAACTCCAGCTGACAGAATATGGCAAATATTTGCTTTCTCAAGGAGCTTTGGATCCCTCATTTTATGCATTTTTTGATGATGACATCCTTTATAATGATCAGTATGCAGGGTGCAATGAAATACAAAACCAAACTGATCAACGAATTCGCTTCGAAACTCCCAATCTCAAAGTCATTGCCAATCGCTCTGGAGCACAGACCCGAGTGGATGAATTCCTTACCAATGTCACCGGCGCCACCTTCCAGGTTGACTCGGACCCAGCTAACCTGGTAGACAGTTTTGCCTCACAACAGCCATTTGAAGATGTTACTAATATAGCAGCCTTTGCTCTGGGGACATCGCTGTTGACCTCTGAGTACGATGCAGCCTGGTCGGTGAACCTACTCAACAACAATGAGAGTGTGATATCCTCCAGCCAGGGCTATATCGTTACTAATCTTACAAGCAGCTTCATTACCGGCACCCTGAATGGTATCATAACGGAAATCCCCCAAGTGGATATTAATCTGGACTATCAAACTTACTTCTCTGCCTTAGAAGACGAAAGAACAATCAGCGCAGAATTCCCCACGGGATCAGCAGGCCAGGCTCCGGCAACTCTAGCTTTAATCAAGAACTATTTGGTGTTGGATATTCTTGAGAAAAATACAGCTTTCGAGACAGAAAACTTTGACATAGAGGTTTATCATGTGGCCTCGGATAATTTGTTGACACAACTTAACTTTATGCCTCAATCCCCAGAAATCTTGAGCCCCAACTCGATGCTGTCGGGAGAAGTAGCTAATGTCGAATATTATATGAATATTCATCGCGATGAAAACATTCCTGCTGAGATCCTAGATACTGTGGGTCTCAATCAGAGGGCTGTTCGCTCGAACTCGTCCCGTCTCAATATTGTTCGGGACCTGTACAACACAATTGATGAGGAGCCCTGCTAATGCAGATTCAAATTGCCAAAGGTATATTCAAGAATAAGCTTCCTAATGTGGTAGTGGATCAGGTTTATTTCGACTCGTTTTACGATGAAGGTATAAACCAGGTCTCCCTAGATCTTATTTATCAGGTTCCGGCCACATGGGCCACACTTAGCCCCTATCGGGTCATGTTAATACTTTCGGATGATGATTCTATTATTCATGGTTTCCGAGAGCACCCAGCTACAGCCAAACATGCCATTCTTGACGATACTCACAAAACCGCTAATTACATGAAGATGTATCTCCCAGGCGATGAATCTGGGCAGGTATCCCAGTTTCCCGATCTCATGAGTCTAGGGAATAAATCAGCCGCCGCGCTGCTGCAGAAGAGAGTTAGGGTGGACCTCCCTAAATTGCCTCAAGATATGTGGCCGAATTTATATATTTATGCTATAGCCTATCGTACGAACCCTCAAGACGAAACTCCCTCGGGAATAAGCGAGAGGCTTCGAACGATTCGTATTGGTTCCCCTCTCACTGAGACCCTATATATGGCCAACCGCCCCTCCACCATGGGGGTAGTATACACCTTGGCTGCGAGTGTACCGGGATATGGTATTAGAGGAGATGCTTGGTATGGTCCT
>Ga0208299_1000962_pt1 | contig 23110 bp, 25 predicted proteins | sample 15_taG_FD_184089 | JGI IMG/M metagenome (GOLD analysis project Ga0208299, IMG submission 184089) | Marine viral communities from the Subarctic Pacific Ocean - 15_ETSP_OMZ_AT15312 metaG (SPAdes) (version 2) | ecosystem: Environmental > Aquatic > Marine > Oceanic | place: Pacific Ocean | collected...
GGCATCGGCTCGGTTCCACCATTCGCCAAGCGCTATTTCGGGCGGCTCGATACCGAGACGGTCGCAAGCGTTTCCGAGGGAACAGTCGGCGGTGAACCCGGGCATCCGGGACGCTATGTCGAGAAGGCCCGCTACAGAACCGCTCTCGCGAATCCTGAACGGGTTTCCCGCCGTGAAGCGGTCAAATGCCCCCGTGAACCCCGTCGCCTCGTTCTTTTTCTTTGCCACTTGCCACCACCTTTCTTTGTTACTCCCTAAAACGTATAGAGAGAGATCAGGACGCAGACCCATGCCTGCGCCCTGATGCTCCGCCTACATCATCGAAGATCGAATTGTAATTCCTCGCCGCAGCGGAGCTGGAAAATCCTCACGGCCTCCGCGCCCGACACCCTCTTCATGGACTTGCGCCCATGAAGAGGGTGGTACATCGCCCAAACCCTCACGGGCTTTCCGGCTGGGTGTTCGACTTCTTTCTTGAGTACCACCATCGTTGCTGCCATATCTCCACCGTCCTTTCTTGTTGTTGTCCCCGTAAATGGGAGAGGCCCCACCAGAACTAACTGATGAGGCCCCGTCCCCGCTACGGAAGCGGGTCGCGAACATAACGTTCACGTTATATTCAGCCATTGTAAATGGCTTCGATGTCATCCGTGGTCAAGCCATCGGCTTTGAGACGCATGATAATATCGACAGTCGCTTTGCTGTATTTGTAATCGCCTATCGTGATGTAAACGACCTTGGCGACAGTCTCGCTATTGCCCATATCACGGCGCGTGTACGCTTGCCGTACCGCTTGCACAGTTGCCATCTTTAGGTCAATACGGATACGCTCAAGGATTGCATCCGATGGCCCTTTCTTCCGGTTTCTCTCTTCCGGATAGTCGGCCATCAGTATCGGCACCAGAGCTTTCACCAGCTCTGTTTTGCCTCTCGCGAGACGCTCCGTGTATGCCTTTGTTGGTTTGACTGCATGTGCCACTTGTGCACCACCTTTCTACTACTACTATGGGAGAGGGGTCAGACTAATCCGTAGTGATCAGCTTCCCTTTCCCTCTTATGTAGACCTAGCAGTTCGCGGGGGTACGCTTTCCCCGTGGTGGGGGTGTGCAGGGTATAGGAATCATCCTCTTGGCCTATTGAAGAGAGGCTGTGGGTGTGAGGAGGAGGTGTGGTGGGTGTGTGGAGGTGTCCTTAACTCGGTGTCTGACGACACCTCAAACATAGGAATGGAGGGTATGTGGTGTCAAGGCTTAGTGGTGCGGCAATTTGTCGCAGCGACAGGATGTCACGGCAGATATAGGCCACGGTATCCGTGGGTAGGGGGGTGTTTGTGTGGGAAAGGTGTCTGGTGATTTGAAAAAAACGCCCTATTGGGTGTAGTCGGGGGTGATTGTTCTACGTGGAACAATGGTTTAGCGACTTACGAGTTCCTCTGTGCGCGGATTCTCTTTCTGATGTCGGGGCCGGGGCCGTCGAAGTAGGAGAGGTGCTTGAAACCGACTCGATAGAGCGAACGCTCCGTGCATCGGGTGCATGTGAATCCGATCCTGATCCTTGATGCATTGATGCTTGGGTCTGGGAGGTGGACTGGGCAGCAGTAGATGGAGTCTATGATGGCCTTTCCTTTGCATTTGGAGCACTTGATGTGGTCTGGGAGCATGGAGAAGGGGATGTTCTCCCCGTCCGAGTTCATAGGGATGGTGAGTGCTGCTGTGGGCGCGGCGAAGAGTGCTGCGAGTGACTTGAGGAATGATCTACGTTTCATGGTGTCTCCTCTGGCACTGGTTGCAGCCGAGTGATCTCAACCTTCTCGCCCATTCTGAGTGTCTGTGCATCCTTGGGGTCTACGTTGCAGAGTGCGACGAGTGCGAGTCCGTTGTTTTGGAGTTTGATGGAGTGGACGAGTGGTCCCTCAAGGTATCCTTTGGTCTCGATGAGTTTCATGGTGTCTCCTTGCATGGGCAGTCGGGGTGGTGGAGGAAGTGTCGAAGGCTTGCATCTACGACAAACCGATGTTCGTCATGGGTGACGGTGATGAGGCGACTGGCGGACATGGGTGCCGTCTTGATCCGTGTCACTGATTCGCCATCTGTTGTGATGTGGCTCGCCCCAAACCTCTGCGCATAGAAGATGGGTGGGAGTGCGAGCGTTGCGAGCAAAACGATTATGGCTGCGATGATTGCCCACTCCACCCCAGAGAAGTCACATCGGTCCTTGAGCCACTGGATCAGTGTTGGTTTCTCGGCGTTCATTGTGCGATCTCCTTGTACAAAGGCCCGTGAGCGGTGTCTGTCATGGTCAATTCAAAGGTGCGAGTCTTGACCTCGACACTGGTGGCTCCTTCGAGGTTGGGGTAGGTATAGTCCGGTATCAGTGCGCGGACATGTGTCGGGGGCAGAGCGCCATCCGGGGCGAGTTCGACGGACACCTGCTGGGCGCAACCGCACAGGGTTTTAAGTAGTACGAGCTTCTTCATTGATTTTCCTCCTTGTTGATGTGTTTCATCGTATCACCTGATCCACTGGATCAAGTTGCCCTGCAGTGACGGACGCCATGATCTCGGGGTGCTTGTGAGGAACACAGATGTTGGCGAATCGTTTGGAGGAGATGCTCCCGAGGATCCAGACGGCCATCTTGTCCTTCCTATCGTGCTTTGCAGAGATCGCGGTAAAGACCATGGAATCATAGGTGACACCGATCATGGCTGGATCTGGCGCCACAGAGGCTAAGACGTTGATGTAGGTGTTGATTGGAGGTGCAGTCTTCCTGTGACCAGCGCCAACAGGGATGATCAGGGCAGACTTGTTGTTGTCCTCGTCGCAGAGGATGGGGCCGTTCTGATCCCATTCGACTTTGCACCCAGCAAAGACATGGCTGATAGCGCAGGCTGATGCCACCAGAGCAGTCTCGTGCATACTGAACAGGGGGATACCGGCATCGCTCTCGACAATGCTCCTGTGGACGAGTGTCCTTGCCACCTCGGCCTCATCGTTGCGGGTGAAAGCGAATTTCTTGGGTTTGTACGTCATCGGGTTTGTTGTCATAGAGTCCGTCCTCCTAGTGCGTGTACTTTGTCATCGAGGGCCTGATCGACGTAGTCTTGAAAGGAGAGACCCAACCTCATAGCGTTCCTGAGGTGGATCTCGTACCCTCGCTCGGTGAACCTGAGAGAGACTCTCCGCGACTTGGGCGTTTCCTTTCGTGGCCGTCCGGGCCTTCTCCGTCCTGATGTATCTGTCATGGGGCAATATTCGCATGACAGAAACAATAGTGCAAGACAATAACTTGACTCCTCTCACCGGACGGGTGATAATGTTTTCAGTTACTTGAGCCGTCCCTGTTCTGGCCGACAGTGTAGACGTTTGAGTAACCGCAGGTGCAGGGTCGGGAGGCCTGATGCTTCAGTTGGTGTAACGATCACCGCTGGCTGGAGCCACCTGTGGCGCTTTACTGCGGGGTAGTTCAGTCAGGAAGAACGCTGGATTCATAATCCAGAGGTCGTGGGTTCAAATCCCTCCTCCGCTACCACATGCCGAACGGGGATGTAAGTGACGTGAGGGTGCAAACCACACCCTGCTGGTGCGAACCGAAATCCAGAACTGCCCTTGGTTGGCAACAATTCTGGGCCAGACCTGAGAGGGTTAGGGCGCACGCGCAGGCTTTCCCTTGAGGCGCCAACTACACGGCCACAAGGACAGGAGAAGGACAGGATGGGCAAAGAACTCACTTACAAAGAGAAGGTGCTTGCCAGCATCGACGAACAGATCTCGGCCACTAAAGAAAGCCTTGCCGGTTTTGACAGTCAGATTGCAGAGCTGAATCTATCAAGCGTTGCCGCATCGACAGCACTTGGTTCGCTGATCAAGACTCGCAACTCGGTTGAGGCAATCCCCCAACGGCAGACCCCAACCAACGACAAGGAAGCAGAGTGAAGCGCACCCCGCTCAAGAGAAAGACTCCCCTCAAGTCAGGGGGGTCTTCTTTGTCTCGGGGAAAGCCCAAGGCGAGTCCGAGAGCCAAGAAGAAGCCGAAGATCACCACCGAGAAGAAGAAGGCGTGGGCCGTGTTCTCGCGCTACATCCGGCGCCGTGGTGCATGGGAGCAGGATGGCGTGTGGGTCAACCAGTGCGTCACCTGTAAGGCCATCCGCGGCATAACGGGCAAGGGGTGCCTGCAAGCGGGTCACTTCATCCCCGGTCGTGGCAATGCCGTGCTATACGATGAACGCTGTGTTCACCCCCAGTGCTACGTCTGCAACGTGCGGGAGTCCGGTCGATGGGTAGAGTATGACGAGTTCATGCGTGATCGCTACGGGGAAGAACTTGTCGCGGAGATAAAGGGCCTGCGGTTTGCGGTAATGAAGCGCACAGCAGAAGATCACATCGAGATCCGCAAGGAGTTCGAGGCGAAGCTGGAATCCGTGGGCGGCTGGCCAGAAGGGGCATAATGGCGCGTAAGGTCAAGAAGGTAGACTACTCCGTATCCACCAAGGACGAGATCTGCAAGCAGGTGGGTCAACTGTGGCCGGACTTCAAGCGTGTACCGGAAGACGAGAAGTGGCCCGTTGCTCTCTACATGCTGGGCGCGAACATCGACCAGATAGCCGCACAGACAGGATTGACTCCTGCGTTTGTCGGTCGGATGCTTGGCAACTACGACTCCCTGATCGTTTCAGTCCCTCCCGCGCTCAAGTGCGACATCAATGTGATGATGATATGGCGCTCCATCGGGGTGCTGGCGAGTGTGGCTACTGACGAGGACAAGCTCAAGAAACTCTCACCGGAAGCTGCTACCGACCTGATGAAGAAGCAGATGCCCCTACTCAAAGACTTTGTAGAGATCGGCAAGATCATGGGCGAACACAAGAATAGCGACAAGACTCTCAGCGAGGGACTGTCAGAACTCGGACGAAGATTAGGGAGCGGAGAATCAGATGCCAGTAAATGAGTTGTTCGTAGAGGGAGCAGAGCATCCAACAAAGGGTTCCACGAGGCCAGTGTCGCCTCACCGCCCAGAGAGGACTGAGATCGACGCAAAGGTCTTGGAGGTCACTGGTAACAAGGCAGTCCAGCACCCGCAGGAGATCGAGATGCTGGTCACTACAATGGCCACACAGATCAACGCGAAGCGCAAGTGCGTCACATTTAACTCGCTCACAGACATCACCCTCGCGCCAGACACAAGTGTTGCGGAGTATAGGAGCGTGATCTACTTCCTCGCACAGAAGCTCTCGCAAGCAGAGGGCATGGCCAATCTGATCAAGTTCTGGGTGGGAGACATCCTTGTTCAGGGTGAGGAGATTCTTGGAGAAGACGCAGCTTGCGTTCTTGGAAAGGAACTCAGTGGGGACTCGTGGTCGAAGCGCACCGTTGACAACATCACATGGGTTTGTCGCAACTTACCGAAAGAGCATCGCCGCCTCTCACTGAACTGGAACATCCACAGAAGTCTGGCCCCGAAGTGGATCGCGCCGGAAGACCAAGCACACTACATCGAGAAAGCGATGGAACTGGCGAAGAGTCCCGACCCTGAGAAGCGCGACCACTACTGCCGCGACACGATGCGCTCCATCCATGAGAAGTACATGATCAAGCATCTGGACGCAGTGATCGACACACCAGAGCACAAGGAGTTGTGGAAAAAAGACCCGGAGAAACTTCCCCGCACACACTGGGAGGACTTCATTGCAGCGCGACCCAACATGTCCTACCCGTTTCTCAAAGAGGTGATGGCCAAGAGGACACCGTATCCGCCGATCAAGAACGACATCACAACGTGGATCAGGGAGTACACACTGGCGAACTCCCCCTCTGACGAAGCTACCCGCTTCTGCATGGACATGGGCGACAACATACGCAGCGCGGTAAAGGCAAAGCAGATCACGCTATATCCGGAGAGAGCCGACCGATGATATTCGAGTTCTTTACAGAGGACGGCCACTTCAAGATGGACTACAAGGACTACGTCCAGAACGAAGAACTGTCCCAGAAGATGCTCTCGCCCTTTCGCCCGAAGCTGAATCTCGGCCTCAAGCAACTGTCCTTTGACCCTGATTGGCTACAGGCCCACAAGGGAGAGCGCGACTTCTTTGAGCAAGCCAAGGCAGAGTTCCTCGCCTGCCCGATCCGGTTCTACCTGCCGAACTGCGCGATGTACGACACCTTCGAAGAGTCGCCCCAGCACCAATTCATCAACGATGACTCCAACGACTACATCGCTGCGCTGGCAGGAAACCGCCAAGGCAAGACCACCTGCATGTGGGCCAAGGAGCTTCTCGTCAACGGGTTCATAGAGACCGATCCCAACTGGGAGTGCTTTACGGAGCATGGCATCAAGCGAGTGCCGTTCACTGGCCCGAAGAACATCCTGTGCGCCACCTACGAATGGACGGGCCACAGGCAGACGTTCTGGCCCAAGGTCATCAGGGCATGGACACCACGGGATGAGCTGGGCGACAAGTACCACTGGCAGTTCCCCAAGGTCACATCCGGAGAGATCATCAAGATGGAGAAGTCGGAGAGCACCGCCAACCTCCACTCCCTCGAACAGACCCAGCCCTACGAATCCACCGCTTACGACGATGTCCTCTGGGACGAGCAGGGCGTGGAGGAGAAGGTGGAAGGCGCGGAGGCGCGTATGAAAACCACGAGGCGACGGATCAAGGGCAGGGTCATAACGGGTCGCCACATGTCAGCAGCCACCCCCCACAAGGTTCCCGGTCGCCCCGACACCGGAGCCGGCACATGGTTCCACCGACTCTACAAAGGCGAGGAAGCTCGCGGCTGGAAGTACCGTTTCTACCAGTTCGACCTATTTAAGGGGCCTCCCGACTGGATCTTCCCAGAGAAGGAGAAGCTACAGTTCAAGGCAGAACTCGAAGAGGCAGAGGCCGTGATGAACATGCGTCGTGTGCGCTCCCTGCGCTCTCGAATCTACGGTGAGTTCGAGTGGTCGGGCGGGTTGGTCTATGACGAGTGGAACCCAGACCTCCATGTCATCGACGACTTCGAGATCCCCTCCGACTGGTGCATGATCCGAGCAGGAGACCACGGGCGCGTAAACCAGAGTGCTTGGGTGTGGATGGCCATATCCCCTGAGAACGAATGGTTCTTCTGCCGTGACTTCATTGCCGCCAACGAAACCGTCGAGACAGTCACCGAGCAGGTGATAAAGCGCTCTGGAAACAAGAGGGTCGAGTCTGGGACGACAAGGAGAGGCCGATTCATTGGAGCGCGATACAAGGAGATCTTCGAGCGCGAGAGATACCTGTACTCCGACATGGATGCGCGATCCTTCGGAAAGAGCGACCAAGACTCCACCGAGAACATTGGTGCGCTATACCGATCGGATGGCCTGCACACCCTGACCCCCGCAGTCGGGAAGGTCACAGCATTCGGGATTGAGATCTTGCGCAAGGCACTGCTGCCAGACTACACCAAGAAGCATCCGTTCAACGGAAAGCCGGGGCGACCACGGTGCTATGTGTTCCGGTCGTGCAAGAACATTATCCGGTACACAGCCGAGTACCGAAACCAAGAGTTCAAGGACAAGCACAAGAACCCATCGGAGAAACCGCAGGAGAAGGACGACCACATCCCAGATGCCATGCGCTATGCGGTATCCCGTATGCCAAGGTACAACCCTGCTCGGACAGTGCGTGTCCCTACAATCGACGAGAAAATGGTATCGAGGCGGAAGTGTTGGGCGCCAGAAGACATAGACACAAGGAGCGAGAATCATGGCAAGCGAGCTGTTGATAGATTCACCGGAGCATAGTACGAGCAACCGTCCAGCGTTCCTCGACACAGGTATCCGCCTGCTGGGGCGCAAGATCCTCGGCCGGAAGTGCCGTAAGCCTGACATTGACCTTGGTGACGGCAAGACGCTGTTCATCCCAGAGATGCCACACAACGCTACCGACAAGCAGATTCTATGGTCAAACCACAAGGATCACACCAACTGGGTTCAAGTGCTGCGATACGGGCCTGACTGTCGCTACTTGCAATCAGAATGGTGGGAAGACTATGATGTTTACATGTTGTTCCCCGAATGGGCGCACGGACTGTACGGACTTGGCGACGGTTACTACATCCTCGACGAGACCCTGCTCGATGATGATGTCGAGACATTGTACAACGGTATGTCCGGAAACCCAGAGAAGCAGATGCAAACGATAGTTGCCGCAGTAGTGTGGCTGCAAGAGAGGCCCAAATGAAGAACCATAGGTACGATGTCACCAGCGACACGCTTGAAGAGACACTCCAGAAGTTAATTGCAAAAGCCAAGACCAAGTTCGACCTGTTCAAGGAGCAGAGAGACACGGAGAAGTTCGACGAATCTATGCAGACGCTGGATGGCATGTTCCGATGCTTCCAGAACACAGCCCTTGCTGATCAGGAGTCCCATAAAGCGATGGGAACCAACACTGACGGCGACGATGATCCCAAAGCGAATGTCGGTAGCGTCCGATTCCACCGCAAGGTCAATCAGGACATGGCCACGATCACGACGATGATCAACTCGATGAAACTCCCGTGGCGCTACTCCCCGCGCAGCAACCCCAACATCTTTGGCGACGATGCTGTGGCCAAAGACTCCACGGCAGTGATGAACGTCCTTGCCGAGTACGCATGGGAGCAGAGCGGAGCACCAGAACGAGTGACCGAGTTTGGCGCACAGATCGGCAAGTTCGCCAACGTCCCTGTAAGAGCCACATTTGAATCGAAGGAAGAGAACGTCTACGTCCATAACCCAAAGTCGAACAAGGGCGAGTGGAAGAAGGTCGTCACCGAGTGTTACCCCAGTTGGGACATCCTCTCCTATCACAGCCTGTACGCGGATTTGTGGGGAGGCCCGATCAAGGATCAGGAGTGGGTATTCGTTCTGACGCCAGTGTCCCGCAAGTACATGCAGGAACTCCGTAGTTCCAAGAAGATCTCTGAGGAAGCATACAAGCGTGTGGTCGAGAAAATGAATGAGCTTCTATGGGATGGTTCCACTGGTGCCGACTTCCGCAAAGAGCAGAAGAAAAACTCCGGTGGAACAGACGATGGCCCCACCAACGAGAGTGGCCTATTCCTGATGTGGGAGATCTACTGCTACATCCCTGTTTCGAAGAGTGGCGAGTGGGATGCCGACGAGAACGACTATGTCCTCCACTACGTCAGGGCGCTGGGCAATGAACTTGGCGAGGCAGCAGAGATTGTCTCGATGGAGCGCGACTTCGACCCAGACAACGCCATCCCCATTGAGATGATCTGGATGATGCCAGACGATGCAGGCCTGCTCTACCACATGCCTCCCGGCCTCGCAGTGCGCTCGATGTACTCAGTCGAGTGTACCCTCTGGAACCACGCCATCGACAACGCAGGCGCGATTGCTGACCCCATGCTAGGCGTTGTGCCGGATGCCCTCGCCACCAAACCAGAGAACCTCCGCCACCGGAAGGGTGGAGTAGTCCAAGTCCAGACTGGATACAAGGTGGGTGATGTCATCCAAGACATGCCGCCGAACAACGTAATCGAGTCCTGCGCCAGACTAATCGACCTGCTCCAAGGCGAGCAGCAGGTAGCCGGAAACACCAACAGCAACCAGCAGGGCGAGAACTTCGGTGGGCGCATGTCTGCCACTGAGGGAATGATCATCAATCGACTGTCCCGCCAGCCAGAGCTTGTCCTTGCCACCTACGCGGTGAAGAAGCTGCTGCGCTTCCTGAGCCGCAAATACTACCGCTACATGCAAGCGTATATGCCTCAGTCAGTGGTTGAGGCTGTGGCCAACGAGATGCTTGACTACCCTGTCTACGTCACGGACAACAACGAGGATGATCGCAAGTACCCCAAGGGGATGCCTCTGGTCGGCATGTTTGACACGAAGATGGACTTGCTTGACGAGTTTCAGGATGACTTCTTGGAGACACAGCAAGAGATCAATCTGATGGGAACGATGGCAACCAACCAGCGCCTTTCTGACAGTGAAGACCACCATGTGAACTTCGGGGCGTGGGTCAAGTCCCTGTTCCGCCGTCGCAAGATCCGTGACGCCGACCTGATCATCGGGCCTTCCTTTGGCAACGATGCGCGACTGCGCCAGCGCGACGAGCTTCGCCAGATGGAGCAAGGCATCGCCGTGGAGGTTGCACCCACGGACAACGACGAGCATCACCTCGCAGAGATTGAGGCATGGCGCATCGAGTGGAAACCTATCATCGGACTCGCGGATGGTGAGCTTGAGGGATTGTCTGCCCCAGAGCAGGAGATGGCCACACACATGCGCAACATCTACAATCAGCTCATACTGCCTCACTACGAGGCTCACAAGGCGCAACTCTCTCAGAAGCAGGCCCAACAGCAGGCACAGGCGCAGCAGGCGCAGCAGGCCATCCAGCAAACCCCCGGCCAGATCACGGGCAACACAGCATCCGCAGTAATGGGAGCAGCACAGTGATCACGGATTACGAGAAGAAGGAATTTCTGAACAGTGAGGAGTGTGAGTTTGTGCGTGAGTGCATCAACAAACACATCGACAAACGCATCTCAATGTTCAGAGGAGATACGACCCGTCAGTCGCTCATGGAAGCTGTCGAAGCTCTCCACGACTTGCGGAACGAACTAACACCCACAATAAATTGATTGACGTATTGAGCGTCAGTGGGATAATGGAGGCATCAAATGTCAGACAGTGACGACCCGCTCGGAACCTCGGATGAACCGACTACTTCCGGCAACGCGGCCTCACCAGAAGGCGATAGCGGCGGCGATTCGACCGACTGGAAGAAGCGCCACGACGACCTGAGAGAGTTCTCCCGCCAGCAAGCGGAAGACCTTAAGTCCATGAACACTTCAATGGCTACTCTCGAAGGGCGACTCGAAGAGTTATCTCGGTCTCAGCACCAACAAGAAGATAACAGTCCTCAAGGTGATGTATTCACTCCCACGGAAGACGAAGATTGGCAGGACGAGGTTCGTAATGACCCGTACAAGATCATCGAGTTTCTCCGCGACGAGTTCTACCCACAGCTCGCAAGCAGTGTAGTTGATCTGCACAAGCACACGAGTCAGCGGGTGGAGATGATGGACGCAAGGATCGGGGAGATGTCTCCCGAAAAGATTGCTTGGCGTACCAAAGTCGAAGACTTCCGAGGTTCAGACCCAGCGTTTGCTGATCTGCCCGAAGAGGCTGTTGTTGCTCTGTTGAAGAAGCAGGGAGCAGAACCCGACTACGTTTATCCCGGCGCGTCCGGTGCGGCGAGAGGCGGGGGAAACCACGGTAGACGCAACGAATCCGTTTCTGATGAAGAAAAGGCTGAGTTGATGGAGACCTTCATGCCTTTGGCGCGAGGGAACCGTGAGCGAGCAGAGAAGCTCGTTAAGAAGCATATCGAGCGCATGAAAGGAGCCGCATAATGCCTGCTGCAAAGACAGACCCGACAGCGACAGGACCTCTCCCCAAGGGAGCACAGCCCATCGCACCGGAAGTTGAAATCAAACAGCGAACAGAGACCACGAGAGATCATCTGATTCGTCTGGCGAACGCCAAGCACCCTGATCGTTTTCATTCATGGGTGACAAGTGGCGCCCTCGAAACGCTTGAGCGTAGAGGGTTGCAGGTGGTTACGTCTGGCGATCTTGGTGTTGCACCAAAGGATAACACTCCAGTGGAAGACCAGAACTCTACCCTTGCTTACATGAGCAGGGAAGAATGGGTCGCTCGCAAAGCTGAATGCGAAAAAGAGACTACTGACGGGCTGAAAGATGCCCTGCTGAACAAAGAGAATAACGCTGATGCGCATAAGATTAAGCGCAACTTCGACCGCCAGCGCCGCCCACGGACACTGGCTGACATCGAAGATCTAAACTGACGCCGAGGCATATTGCCCCGGCCGAATAACGGAGGGGCAATATGCCTGCATACACGACACAGACAAGAGCGCACCGACAAGTCGGTGATGACAATGCCGCAGTGACGCAAGATCGTTACGACGGCGACAACTCGTCCACTTGGGCAAAGAATCAGCTCCTCAAGCTGAGTTCCGGCACGCTTACTCCCGTGCTTGCCGTTGCTGGCGAGATCGACGCGACTACGGATCTGACCGCAGCCACGATTCTCTTCATGGCACAGACGGCCTTGACCGCAGCTTCCTCCGACAAACAGGACGTTGCGCGAATCAAGAAGGACGCTCGCTTTTGGGCACCCCTCCTCACCAGCGATTCCGGCGCTTCGGAACCCGCATCAGCTCCGGTCTCCATTATCGGGACTCAGTACGAGTTGATTCAGGACTCTGACGGCAACATCGCCCCTGACAAAAATGCGATCACGGCTCCTGTCGTGCAGATCACCGCTGTCGAAAGCGAGAAGTTTCCTTGGAAGGATTCTGACCTGTACAAAGACTCGGGCGGTGAGCGTTACAACTTCGTCGAGTTCAAGTTCCTCGACTCTGTCGTAGACAACAGCTAACAGACAGCAAGAAAGAGAAGAGGTAAACCAAGATGGCTATTTTTACTAGCACAGCAGCCGAGAACACCAGAACGCGGCAAACAGGTGGAGCACTCCGAAACGTCAATGACATTCGGGAGATGATCAACACCTTCTATGACGAAGCGAACGAAGAACATACCGGCATCATCGACACGATGGAACTGGGACAGCTTTTTCGCACCGGAAGTCAGACCAAAGACGTTGAAGTAAAGCGCACGAAAGTACGCGGTAACGGCACCGTCCCGATGAACGAAGACGGCGACGACTTCGACTTCATCAACTTCGGTCTTGGCTGGCAGTACACGAAAGCGGTGTACCAGTACCGTCTGGCCGTGAAACACACCCGCCATCTCTCTGAGGTGGAAGGCGCATCCGGCATGGCGACGATCCAGCAAGAGGGCCAGGAACTCTTCGACGCATCGGAGCGCACCATGCGCTTCATGTACGCAGACTTCTGGAACCGCGCTGTCGATCCGGCCTCTGGCGCGCAGTGCCTGTCACCTGACGGGATGTACCTGATTGACTCGGGCCGTCCCAACCCCGTAGAGGGAGTTCCTAACTGGAGCAACCTTGAGACCACGGGCGACTTGGGCGACGACCTGTTCTTCAATGCGGAGATCAACGCCGCGAACCAGATCGCCCACAACGGCGACCGACTTCGCACGAAGATCCGCAAGATTCGGATTCCTCGCTCGTACTCCAAGGCCATGTGGCAGTTGGACAAGTCGATGAAGGATCCGAACAGCGCCATGAACACGGCGAACTGGGCCGCAGGGAAGTTCCCCTACGAAGTCCACGACGAGTTCGATTCGAACATCATCCTGTACGAGTTGGACACACCTGCGTCCAACAACAACCCCTGCGAAATAACGTGGGCAGTCCGTCCGAGCGCGGCACCGCTGACGTTCGAAGACCCGGACATCATGGGTCATCGTATTCGCTTCCGCGTCGGTCTGAACATCGACGGCGATCCGCGCAAAATGTGGCGCGGCGGCAACCTCAACGCCCTGTAGAAGAACTGAGACAGGAGAGCCTAGCCCGTGTATGCACGGGTTAGGCTTACCCTTAAAAAGGAGGCCAACAATGGCTAAGAAAGAGACTACTGAGAAGAAGGTCGCTGCTCCTGCAAAGAGCGAAGCGAGTCGCATTGACGTACTGGAAGCGCAAGTCAAAGAGTTGAGCTACATTGTGCGCAAGCACTTCACTAAGGGCAAGACTCTGCCCATCCTGCTCCTGTCGCTCCTGCTCCCCATTGTGGCCCTCAATGCCGCTGATGTGGTCAAGTACGACGGCGACGGAAGCACATCCTTTGCCTACGACACTGACGGCGACGTTACTGTCACGGGTGGTGACACCGTCTTGACTGCTGGTTTTGTCATCAGCACTCCAGCGGCACCGACGCTTGTGGCGGGTGGAACGATCACAGTCAGCGTAGCGACAATGAATTTGACAGCATCTGCGCTGGAAGTTCCGACGACTACGAACACCATTGCTGCGCCCTCGGTCGCTGGCCAATGGGCAGTTCTAATCAACACCGGAACAAACTCGCTGAAGCTGACGGAAGGAACCACGCTGGACAGCGGCGGCACCAAGACCCTCGGCCCAGAGGATGTCCTGCAACTTTTCGCGCCTGACACGACAGCGTGGAAAGCCATCTATCACGACAATTAAGGAGACCAACCACCATGAAGCGCACTATCATTCTAGTCGCCTTGGCAGGTCTCGTGGCGAGCGGATTGGCTCTGGCTGATCCGCTTCGCGTCATTGCACTCCCTCAAGACTCCGTGTCTACATCGACTGTGACCAACTCAGTCAGCGTAAGCGGTGTCACGGGGAAGGCTCTGGCTGTAAGCGTGAACTGCTCTACTAACCTTTCGATAATCCTTGCCACAACCAAGGGAATTGGATCCAGCCTGTCCTCTGCGAAAACCATTATCGCGTCCACCAACACCACGGGTTCATTCCAGTGGAATGTGGGAAGCGATGTGTTCCTGTTTCAGGACAGGGTTGTTCTGCAAACGTGGTCTGCTGGCGAAACCAATATTCCGATCTCGGTCAAGGTTGTTATCGACCCAGACAATTAAGGGGTCGATATGAAGGTACGAGACCTGTGGCAAATTGCCCAGCTACGTCAAGGGCTATACGACTCGCCCGAAGGTCAGATGGAGTTTGTTGTGGCCTTGAACAAGGTCAGGACAGACATCAATCGGATGTTCGGCCACGCATATTCGGCCTTGACCACATCTGACATTGCCTCCAACACTGAGCTTGATTGGGAGGACTACTACGACAATGTTCTCCAGTTCGGGCTGACCTATTACCTTCAAGAAGGTGGCGCCTACAGTGGCGAACCAGACCCGAGGGCAGAAGCAAAGTACAAAGCGCACAGAGGCGAAGCTATGTCTGCCGCACTGGACGCAGAAACAGATTACAAGACTCGCACACAGTCTGAGTAGAAAGGGAGTCCAATGCCTCCAGCAGAGCGTTTCAAACCAGAGCACCTTCTGCGATTCGACAGGCAGGTAACGGTTGTTGACTCAACAGCAACCGGACTTAACAAGGACGAGGTGTATGAGCTGCGGTGGAAGATTCCACAGGCGGCTTTTTTGGCGTGTAAGAACTGGATCTACCTTGAGCGTAGAACCCTCACCGACTTCACTGTAGAGTTTCGCCACTTCACTGACACATACCGGACGCTCTCTGTCAGCGTTGAAGACAAGGGCGCTGATCGTGGTGATGTTTTCCTGATTCACACGATAGCCAAGGGGCTTATCGAAACTCTTATCGATGGCGACGGTAACGTCATCTGGGATGAGGCCCGAAAGGTCAACGCCCGAAACCTTGAGGGCAATGACGAGTTCGCTGGGGATAGCGAAGACGTTGAGGCTGCAATTCCCAACACGACCTCCGACGATCAGGAGCGCCACATCACGGTCATGTGGCGTTACATTGATCCCGAGTTGGTTCATGGGATCATCGAGACCCTGAACGCATCCACCTATACCAGCGTCAGCGCCGATGGCGAGGCGGTCTCTGGCACATGGCACCGAATTTTCTCCGCCTATGAAAAGCAGGATGACGGCACCTGCAACATCATTCTTCAACTGGCAGAGCCTCAGTACACGCTGAACGCCTATCGCGACCTGGAGACGGTTTCCGGCGCTGACGTGGTCTATCTGTGGCAAGTCCCCAAGGATCTCGCGCAGGGCATCATGGATGCATGGAAAGTCGCCACCCCGACAGAGGGCCGGCAGGCATCCGCCAGTTACGATTCGTCCGGTGGGTTGGTAAACATCACCCTTACCCGATTTGCTGGATCTCCCCCGAACCTTACGCAGAAGCAGAACACAGCATGTGACGAAGAGACCACCTATCACTTTGCATGGCGCTACACCAAGGCTGAACTCGGTACGTTCCTTGCCAACCACAATGGCACCCTCGGGGCGAACATGCGCCGGGACATCAACGTGCGTACCCGATCAGACGGGTTCTTCGACGCCATCGTCACCGAACGGGTGATCACCTTCAACGAAGACAAGCACATCGTTCAGGTCAACACTGTCCGGGGAAACCACCTTGTCGAGCGGCACTTCGGCTGGAATTGCCCTATGTCCGAGATCGACTCTCGGCGCACTGCCTTCGAGGTGTCGGCAGAAGGCATCACTTCCACTTTCACGGTGCGCAGGCAGGATGATTGTTCCTTCGACTATGAGGGCACGATTCAGGTCCGCAACATCACCACGAAAAGCGTGGACCTTGGCGGGACAGGGATTCAGGTCCGCTCCCTCGCAGGGGATGCCCTGACCCAGGATGAACTCGATGATCTGGCGACAGGGTTTGAGTCTGCCATCCGCAAGCGTGTGTCTGCTGACATCCGAGTGGATGATGACGGCTTGGCCTCTGCGCGATTCACGGAGACCGAGGTACAGAAGGCAGAGACATCCGCCGATACTGGCACAGAGGGTGTCGTGGTTGCGGTGATGACGGGTCGCAATGTCGATGCTGCCGACCTGAGTGACATCTATGAAACTGCGGCGAGGGAGCAGGTCAGCCTTGAGTTAAGCGCCAATGATGATGGCTCCTTCAATTACACTGCGAGAAAAGCAACCATCCAGAAGGTCATCGAGGAGATGACCACCAGCGCAGCAGAGGGAATCACCACATCAATTAAGTCGGGCAAGAATGTAGATCCCAGTGAGATCATTGGCATAGCAGAGGGGGGTCGGCGCAGCCGAGTGAACCTTTCGCTATCCGGCAACGATGACGGCACTCTGAACTACACCGTGGTTGAGCAGACGCTCGTGGAGTTCTCCGACGACTATGAGATTTCAGGCAGTGGAACAACAGGGGTGGGAGTGCGGAGCTACGTTGGCCAGAGCGTAGATCCCGCCACCCTCGATACAGTGGTTGCCTCCCTGACGGCGAGCAACACCAAGTCCTTCCAGATCAGTGTTGATCCCAACGATGATGAAACGATCAACTACAAGATCGTTGAGAGCACGACACAGGCCGCAGAGGATTCGTTCGCGATCCCGGCAGGGGTAACAGATGGCCTCGGGCTTGAAGTAGCCACCGGGACGAACAAGAGCGCGGCAGATGTCCTTGCCGCGGTCTCCAGCTACAGCTCTGGTGCTCGCAAGTCCCATGAGATGCGGATGTCCCTCAATGATGCAGGCGGGTGGAACTACACCGTAGCCGAACGCACCGTGCAAAAGGTCACAGGTGCAGCCACGTCTGGCGCAGCCGGGATAGCGGTGGATTCCTTTGCTGGATCGAACGTGGATGCCGCAGAGCTTGTGGGCATTGTGGAGAGCGGGGCAGCAAAGCGCGTCCGCATCAACATTTCGACCAACGACGATGGCACGTTCAACTACTCTGGCACCAAGCAGACATTACAGTCCGTGGAGGACAGTTGGAGCGCGGCGGGAACGGGACAGCAGATCGAGGTGTGGTTCGGGCGCAACCTCGACAGCATCACCGAGGTCATCACCACGGATCACCTATCCGAAGTTTCCCTCGACCCATCCCTCAATGATGACGGTACGATCAACTACCGAGCGATCAAGAGAACAAAGGTCGAGACCCAGAAGTGGGCAGGGCATTTTGGAGCCGCCATGCCTGACTATGGCATCCAGACGAGGGTGCTGTATGGCCGCAATGCTACCCCGGGAGACCTGTCGTCACTGATGGCGAGCTACCCTCCTGCGGCGAGAACGCAGCACTCCCTTCAAGTGTCGGCAAACGACAGTGGTGGTATTGATTACACGCTTCGAGAAGTGGAGATCAACGATGCAGAGGCCGAGTGGAATGTCGGGCTTGGAGCCATCGAGGGATTGCCAGTAACAATCAAGACGGGGAATAACGTAGAGCTAACAGAGGTCGATGCAGCGATAGCCAGCTTTGCTGTCGGCATTGGCATCAACCACCAGTTGAGTTTGTCGGGGAACGACGACGGCACCTTTGACTATGTTGCGCGGCAAGTCACAGAGCAGAAGGCGAAGGGGTCGATAGACAGCACTCCCGGCGCAAACCCGGGCATGAGCATTTTTGCGGAGTCAGCGATCAATGTGAACGCTGCCGATCTTGCATCTGTGTTGGAACTCAGCGCGAGAGAACGTGCCTCTGTATCTGTCTCCCCACAGACCGATGGAGGATTCGGGTATTCGATTGTCAAGCAGACGCTAGTGGAGTCCGACGAGGAAGTGGTCACATCTGGTGGAGCTGGGTTCGGAGTCAACACTGAGGTCTCTCATGGTGAGAACCTTCTGCCTGCCGACCTTGCGGCAAAGGTGTTTGAGACTGGCGCTCGCATCCGTTGGGACATGTCCCTCTCTGCCAACCCTGACGGCACTCTCAACTACAACGCTCGCAAGACCGAAGTGGTCGAAGTCACTGGAGATGCTGAAATCCGAAACCCCACGGAGGGTATTGGCTGGTTGGTGGCGGTAGGGGGCAACGAAGAGATCACTGTTCAGGATGTCACAAAGGGCATGAGCGGTGAGCATGGTGTCCAGCATACCGTGCGGATAGTGCCAAACGACGATGGCACCTTGAACTACGTCGTCACCGAGCGTCGAAGTCAGAAGGCCGTAAGTTCAGATACAATCCCGGCAAGTTCAGGCACTCCATCCTACGGAGAAGAGGTCACTGTTACGACAGGGCGCTATCAGGGCAACGCCGACATGAGCGCAGTTCTGACCGCACTCTCAGGCGCTGCGCGGTCTCGCATTGTGGATCTCAAGGTGTCTGCAAATGATGACGGTTCTTTCAACTACTTCGTCCTCCAGCGCAGCAGGCAAACGGGCTTAGTGGAAAACCGAAAGATTGGTGCCATCAACAGGTTGGTCACTTTGAATATTGGCGACTTCGAGGACGACTTTCCCGCGACGTTCCCGGCAACTCCCCCGACTGGAACCACTCTCAAGCTCACTGCTCGGAGCAACCCCGATGGCACCCTGACCTATCGCACCGAGGAGATTGAGGCGAAGCACATGGCTGGTCCCGGCCCGTTGCGTCATGGGACGTTCACCCAGCAACAAGAGACCGACGTTGTGCGGAACTCTCAGTGGGAACCCAGCACTGCTACGCCGACACAAGGGGTTTCTCATCGCGTAGAAAAAATGACGCGCAACGATGACGGCACCGTGGACTACATGCTCACCAAGATTGAGCGAGAGCCTGTCAGTGAGCCGATCGTTCTGGCAAGAAGGAATACAGCGCGAGAGAGTGCTGGTTACACCTACAATGCTACGGTCTTCAAAGGCGTCACCACCCTTCCTGCTGGAAGCGGGGACTACTGGTACTTCTCGTCCATTGCCATCGAGAGTGATGGAACCTTTACGGGTGTGCTGAACGACATTGTGATTGGAGATCCAAACCTTACGACTCTTGGCATCGGCGGGGCGGGCGGAACATTCATCAAGAGGCACTACAAGTCAGTCGCGATAACAGGGGGCTACGAGTTGTATATGCGGAAGACCACCTTTAACTATCAGATCATAATGACGCGCAATCAGCCCACGGCGATCACCTTCATGTCCAGCGGAGACTCTGATGTTGATCGTTCCAATGTGAGAATTGTGAGTGTTGAGGGAGTCCAGTGGTTCAGGGCTGTACGGGTGACATACGGAACAGAGGGGCAGTGGGGGCTTGTGGCTCCACCTACGCCGTAGTCCCGCAGAGGAATAAAGAATGGCTGATGATCAGAACATAGGCGAAGACGGGGAACAGGTCGAAGATGAGGACGTTGTTGCAGGCGCCCCTCTTGATCCTGCGCCCGATGCCGCCCCTGACAAGCGCACAGATGGCCAAAAAGCCATCGATGAGAAGGATGCCAGCAGAAGCGCAGAGTTGAAGAAAATGGCCAGCCGGGAGGCTAAGAAGGCCAGCGCCGTCGAGATGTCGGAGCGACACGGGTTGAAGAATACATCCGACAATCCTACGAATAAGCTCGGTGCGAATCTTTCGAGTGCGGGTCGTTCGGGTGTCGGGATTGGCCTGAGAGATTCCTCTGACAATCCTCGTACAAATCTTGGCGGCGGGATGCCGTCCCTTTCTGAGATGCACGAAAAGGCATTTGGGGGTGGTGGGGAAGAGGCAAAGCCCGACGAGAAAGCGCAGTGGGAAAGGGACTTCGCAGGAGAGAACCTTCCCCCTGACGGACAGGTGACCGAGGAAGAGTGGGTGGCAGCAAAAGACGAGGTGAACGCACTGCTCGGGGAAGTGAATGCGAGACTCGCATCGTTGGAGGCATCAGGAGGTGCGCTTGACGCATCCTCTACGGACTTCTCTTCCACCAAGGATGCGATGCTTGCGGGAGAAGCCGACCTACTGAGTGGGGTCAAAGATGAGAACGATTACTCAGACGCAGACTTCTCGGACGACATCTACAGCCAGCATGTTCACGACACCGAGGAAGTGGACGATCCCATCCCCGTTCCGCAGGCGACCTGCCGAGTAAAGATGACGACATCTAATAGCGTGGTTGAAGACAGTGCAGGTCCTACCGCTTTAGCAGGAGATTTCGATTCATCTCCCGTCATAGAGACAAATGATTCCGTGCTTGAGGGAGGCAGCGACGGAGTAACTGTAAAAAAAGGCCACAGCGGGATTTACATGCTGGACATGAACATCGTCGGGGCTGTCACCATTCAATCTGTGGGCGGAGCGGGATACATTGCTGTTGATTGCACAATAGATGGCGCTGCTGGCGAGGAGCCAAAGTGGTATTTATCCAAGAGCTTCGGGTCTGGTCATGGAGTTACCGGATCGACGTGGACCGAGGCTGGCTCTCTGGATACAGATGCAGAGCTTGGTGTAGACGAGACTGTAGAGATGAAGAACAGTGCGAGCGCGGCAATATTTGTAGATGCCTCCGCAGGAAATGTTCTAGTGAGTGCAGATTACACTCTTGTCGGACATGACGGATCGGCATGGTTTTTAGTCAACGCATTTACCCTGACGCTACTGGAGCTGAGAGACTCGGCGACTTAATGATTGGACACGGCCGCAACAAATGCGGCAAGATAATCGGCAACAAAGATTGCCAACACAAGAAGGAGAGAAGAGATGAAGAAGTTACTGGTTATTGCCGCAGCCCTTTGCATTGGTGCGTCAACCGCGAAGGCGGAGTGGACGAACGAAATAGTGCATCACATTCCATCCTACCGGATGGTGACGTTCACAAATGTGAGTGCAGGCGGGACTACGGCAGGCTTTACGAGCGCAACTGCCGATAGCTATGCGACTGCGGGGACGGCGGTCTCCACGAATGTTGCATACATTTTGATCCCTGTTGCATCTGTGAACTTCCTGACAGAGGCACAGGCGTCCCACTCTGCTGTCACCAACAATGGCGCAAGCTGGAAGTCTCTGACGTTTGGGTTGGTCGATACTCTTTTTGAGCAGTACGACGGACTGGCAAGCACGGATCAGGCATCCAAGCAGCGCCTCACCCGAACGGTGAGAACGGTCTCTGGGAGCGATCTCAAGTTCACTCACACCATCGAGACCGATGTTAACATCGGGTCTGCCTCTACCGTCGCAGACGAGTAAACCACCGACCTGATTAAAGGAGGCCGTCATGTCAAGACTCCCCAAGCAATTACGGAAAGCGAACGCCAAGCTGGGCGACAAGACCCCAGTAGGGTTTACACCTGTCCAGCCTCGACTCGATGCCGAGGTGTCCGGCATCGAGAGGGGAGTCAAAAACATGACCCCAGACTCTGTTGGGAGCGTAGCAGCAGAAGAGGCAGGAATAGCAAAAGGACTGTCAGCGATGGGAGGGGCAGCAGGCAGTAACGCTGGACCTGCCAACTTCAGAGAGAGACCAGAAGGCTTTACGCCTCCTTCCCCAAAACGGGTCATGACGAAGCACGGCCCTGCGTCCTTAAATCAGGGAACATACACGCTGCTGAGTGCCGCAGAGGATGCAAAGCAGTTTCCGACAGAAATACTCACACCCCCCACGGCGACATTTCCAGATGCAACACAGGGGGGAGGTGGAGTTCTCGGAAACATCCTATCCAAGTTCTTCCCGACAAGAGAAGGCGAAGCGTCTGGCCAGAACCCTCTGGACGCAAAGGTGCAGGAGATGGCGAGGGCCACCAACCCAGAGGCCGACAAGCAGGACTTGCTGTCACAACTACAAGCAAAGCAGGCGCAGGAGCTTAGTGAGCAGGGACAGGTCATGCAGAGAGACCTCCCTCGTGGGATGACGCAAAAGAACTTCGATCACCTTGAGCTTATCGCTGGTATGCGAGAGGGCAACTCATTCTTCAAGGACAAAGGCCCCTCCGCCCGAGTCGCCGCCATGAAAGAGCAGGCCCACAAAAATCAGAAGATCCGACGCGACGAGCTTAAGGGCCAGATAGATGAAGAGCTTGACCGACAGGAATCAGAAGCTTCCAACGATGTAGAGGTGAGCAAAGTGTCGGCACGACGCTTTGAGGCCGAGATGACATATGCAGCGTCTGCGCTCAACTCGCAAGCAGAGATACTGAAAGCCAGTTACACAGACAAAAATCAGGCCCGACTGCATGAGCAGACGATGTCGAAGTACAACAAGGAAATGCTGACGTTAAAAAATCAGCACTCTGTAATCGTCAAGAAGATGGATGCGTTGGCCAAAATAGAGAACACCAAAGAGGCCAACGCCGAAGCAGAGAGAAAAAGGCAGAACGAACTTCAGAAGGGCAAAGCTGAGATAGACATGATGTTCAAGTGGATGGAGCAAAGAACCAAGTCCTACCAAGTGAAAATCGCCCTTATAAGTAACGTCAGGGAGGCCGACCTAAGAGATTACTCACTGAGCCAAGAGCCGCTTCTCTCCTCTATGGTCATGGAGGCATTCAAAGACCCCGAGAGCATAGCGTCACTGCCGGATTCACAGAAGGCCATTGTGAATTGGTTGATGCAAGAAGACGCAGTAACGTCAGAGCTTGGCGGGATCAACATGTTCTCAGATGAGGCAAAGAATTTGTCTAAAGAGCAGTTGAGACTTGTGCAAGACGCAGTTGGCACTGGTGTTCTTCTAGCCTTAACCTCCGCAGAAGGCCAGAAGCGGATGCGTGTTCGCATGGGGGGGAACGCCACACCCCCGAATGCCGACCCAACAAAGGACAACCCTCTCGTT
>Ga0208299_1000963_pt1 | contig 23083 bp, 26 predicted proteins | sample 15_taG_FD_184089 | JGI IMG/M metagenome (GOLD analysis project Ga0208299, IMG submission 184089) | Marine viral communities from the Subarctic Pacific Ocean - 15_ETSP_OMZ_AT15312 metaG (SPAdes) (version 2) | ecosystem: Environmental > Aquatic > Marine > Oceanic | place: Pacific Ocean | collected...
TTTAACGAAATCCTGATCCAGTATCCCCGCGCTGACATTAAAATAATTTACTGCAACACTCGCGTTGTGAAATATTTTACTGGTGAGCTACCGCTTGATCTCAAGCCAGCGCCAAGGGGCGGCACACGATTCCAGCCAGCTTTCGACAAGATAGCTGAAGAGGGTCTGAATCCCACCGTGATGCTCTATTTCACTGATCTCGAAGCCCCCGCTCCGGACGAGCCGCCATACCCTGTAATTTGGGTGACCGACTCAAAAGATGCTGGGCCATTTGGCGACACAATTAATATCTGAAATCAGCCCCCTCGGGGGCGGGAGAAGGTCATGCAAAAATACAAAAAAGAATGCCTTGCGGCAGAACGCAGGCATTTATCAGAGGTGAATCAAACGTTCAATAGGTTGAATGTATTCTGCCAAGACATGCACAGACTGCTGCGGCCTGTGCAATTCCTGCTGACACAAGATGATTCTAGTGCGGCAAGGCGATTACATAATGAGTTGCGTGATAGTAAAAAAAATATCAGCCGCAACTGGCCCGAAATGAAAACTAATCGTGGCTACGTCGATAAAGTGCCGCACGGCAATCCACTCAAACTCAACCTGTTCGTACCGATGCGAGATCGCGAAAGTGGGCGATGCAAGGACTCGATTGAAAACGTGTTTCGGATTGTTTTTGGCCGACGAATGGGAGTGAACTTTGAAATTTCGGTTGGCAAAACGGCTGGTTGGGCAAATCTGCTCAACACCGAATCAGGTGAGCGGATACCCACTATTAAAATTAAAGAATCTTGGTTCCACAGGGTTTATCGCAAAAAGCTGGCGAGCAACAAGCAATCTCAGCATATAGGCTGGGTGACGCTCGACGCTGGCAAACCGACATGTCGAGAATTGATCAACCCGTTTGATGATTTGGAGGTGATTGGAGAAATCACCACCACGCCCGTCACCATTTTGAAAGGCCGCACAGGCCACCGTCGACATTCTCTATTTGAATCGCTGAAAACGGAGGCGGGTTTTATTCACGAAGTTGTGTTCAAAACCAAGTTTCGTTTGCACCAGAAACTCGCCAATGGCAGCGATCATGTGTCGGATTACAAAATCATGCATTTCTGCAAAACCGCTGATGGCTCTAAAGCCATGGCAAGTCGATTGTCCAAATTATTGCGGCAGTATTTTAAAAACTACAAAGAGGATCATGTGAACAGCGTGATCGGGGTTCTGGGAAGAAAGCTTTTCCAACCAGAGGAGATACCTTATTTAAGCAAATGCCTCACTGAGCATGAGGCTTTTATCGCTATGACGAAAGCAACAAAGTTAATCAAATAAGGAGAATATTATGACAATTCTTAAAATACGCATTACTATTAACGATCATAAGGAGGAAGCATCATGAGCAAGTTAAACGAATTTATGAGTGAGTATGACTGCGAGGATGCTCAAGCAGCCGTCTACGCACTGGAAGATGGCGAGTTTTTAAGCACCACTACGCTTACTCAAGAGCAAGTAGAAGCTCTATGGTTGGACGCGTCAGAAGCGGTGAGAGTGAAGCTCAACTTTCATGTGACGTACAACAGTACCCCTAGCGAAGAACGAATAACGCCTCAAGATCACATGTGGGAGGAGGATGTATTCACAAATTACCACGAGGCAGAAAAAAGAGCGACAAGTCTTGAGCAGTCAACCGCAGCTCACGACGTGAAAATTTCAATCTGGCATGACGATTGCTGCATTGACGAAATGGTATAAGAGGAGGACGCATCATGAAACCCTTAAAAGCAATGTCAAATTTTCTGCAATCGCTGCGAGATGCAAGCTGGCAAGAACGCATCACAATGGAAGATGAAGCCAGCCAGATCGACAAGGCCACCCGCTGCCATAGCATACCCTGCAAGGGTGACGTATGCGTAGGCGACCAGCTTGTCTTTGTTGACCGTGTCTGGGAGCGACAGCGGATAAACAGCTACGGCAAGATGGCCAACGTGATTGTTGATTATCAACTTGTAGAGGCCGAAGTCATCCGCGACAGCTATGGCGCTGACAAACAGCAACACACGTTCACGTTGAAACTAGCGAAAACAGAGCGACTTATCAAGGGCCGAAATCTGTATGCGATTGGTTGCTGGCGCAGAGTTTGGACGGATGAATCTCAACGCAACACGGTACTGGCTGAAAAGCATGAGCGCGGCAACAATGCTAGAGTGGCACGTACTAACAGAAAATTAGACCAATGGGGGTTCGCATGAAAATTACAAACAAATACGATGCAGCGTGTTCCTAGTCCACCCTCAAAAGCCCCTCGTCGGAGGGGTTTTTTTTGCTCAAAAAAAGCGGATTCGCCCTAAACTGACTCGCTGATAATATGACACTCAAATGCTTTCCGCTTCAACAAGAGCGCTTGTGTATATATTTCTTCACCGAGGCCAACCAAATCTTCAGAACATTCCACACCACCGTAGATATAGTCGAGCGCAGTATTAATATTCCTCAATGCCTCGGTCATGCTCTCGGCCACTTCAGCTTCTTGATTCATATGGTTTTACCTCTGCAAAAAGAAAGCCCCCGAACCTGACGGAACGAGGGCTTCACACACAAAACCTCGGAGATAAACTCATGAGGAATTTGCTGGGGAACCACCCCCAACTGAGTCAGTATAACACACGCTTTATGCGCAATACTCCATAATTAGCGCGATTATCTCATTTTTTACCCAAAATGTATATTAATATTTGATGTTATATCAAGTTTTGGTTTATTTTATTCATGGCAGCACTCTCCCAAAAAGACAACTGATCAGACACTTCTTGATAGACTCGCCACCAATTACGTCTGAATGTTTCTCGCGGCACATCAACAGCCCTAGCAATCGCAGATATACTGCGGCTTTTGAGCCGAAACCCTTTGCAGCGCGGACACTGCATAACTTGACCCTCACGGGTGGCTACCTCACCTCGACCCGCGCACATGCCACACAAACACGGCTTGGCATAGTCAGCAAGTGCCACTTGATTCAAGTGATATATAAATTGATTACCACCCACGCGATCAGCTGAAGGAAAAGTCAATTGGCCGACCAACTCAAGTACTATTTCATGCTCACCACTTAAGTCATCCAGATACTTATACCTGAGAAGCAGTTCCTGTGGCTTAGTAATTCCCGCAAGCGCACCCGCAACATCAGATGTTGTCAGCTTGTCGCCAGTGACTGGCGAACTGGGTACTAAACTGGCTGAACGCGGCACTAGTGCTGCAAGGATTTTTGCTGATCCCACTCGATTTCTCCCCTCGCCAAAGTGGCAAACAGCTCTGGTGTCATGGTGATGGAAAATTCATACTCAAACAACCAATCAGGTGTAAAAACATTCTGCGTTAATTGATTGTCTTCATTCTCCATCGGCATCGAATATTCCGCGACCATCACCCACGATCCATCCATCACCACCCGCCATGGTTGACGGTCACCCCTGTAAAAAAGCACAGGTATTTCGTTATTGTTGGCTTGGCCAACGGTCTGCTCCCACCAACCCTTAATCAGGGATGGGGTAACCTCTTTGTAGCGTTTGACCTCCACGCTAAAGCCACCTAAACCGTACAGATCAGAGCCGCCTTGAGCAGACTGTTCCTGCCAATTTCGGTGTACCTCTATGCCTAACAAGTCAAAAATTAGATGCGCCACCTCGCGCTCACCTGACTGCCCTTTGGTTCGAGACATTTTGCCCATAAATCACTCCTTTATATACAACCTAGTTGACAACAGAACATTCGAGCGACTATGCGCCTTTTTCCATATATCGCCCGCTAATTTCACCTCTACAATCACCAAATCTTCCAACCGCTTTTTAAATCTGCTTAAATAATCTAAGCACTCGTCATAATTTTCTAGAGCATGCCAACCACTGCGATAAGTAGTTTTACTTGTGCCATCTTTGGCTTCTTCTCTAATTTGCGCATCAACCCACTCGCCTACTGGGATGATGCGACTGCCATAGTTACCGTGGAACAGCGTCCGGTAACCATGCTGGTGGCGCTCCATTATTTTATATGCTCTCATTTTGCACCAGCGTAAACTGATCAATCGGGATGAACGCACAGGGTTCAATGTCTTGCGCGTCATTTCTCCGCTTTGTGCCACCAATATCAAGCGCCAATCCATCCAACGACTGAGGGACGGGCCAGTAGCCCAGCGCATCCAGCCACTGCACCACCAAAAAACAGGGACGCTGTGTAAATCGCGCCAGTTCGGCCAACTCCTGAAGTTTGTGAACACTGACAAGGTAAGTAGGATACGTTAATCGCTCGTTTTTTCGCACTCGCACTTCAATGAACGCCTTGATGTCACCATCCTGTTGAGCAGCCGCATCGGCTGGGTAATATTTGCCCAACTTTTTGTTGTGACAATTCCAAATGGTATCCAAATGCGATAGCACCTCGTTCTCTCGTTTTAAATCATCGTCGGTCTCGTAAGTCGGCCTCATAAGACACCCTCCTCAAAAGCTTGATGCAATGTCTCAGCAACGAATCGCCACTGACTCCCGTAAATCTTCTCCCACGCCTTCCATCCATGACGGTGCAATTCATCATGTTCACCTCGCGTCAGAGGGAAAACGAATAGGTCTGATGCTTTGAGTCCCATGCCGCCTTGGCCGTGGCCGATGATGTGATGAGCATCATCAGCAGGCATTTTGCTAACGGCAGAGGGTAAGGTCTTCACCCACATCAAGTACTTTTTATTTTTGAGTCTCAAGAACAATCCCCTGTGTGCTTGCAAACCGCAAAACCAGTTCCATGTACTCCTGCATCTCTTCAATCGTCATCTGAGATGTGGTTTTAACTGGCACTTCTCGCGTCTTGCCTAAAATTCGAATGTGTTTTGTATCGGTTAACAACTTGAGAAGCTCTTCTGACAAGTATTCAAGCTCATCTTTGCCTGCGTAACCCCATACCTGACCCATTTGTTTTAACCAAATTTGGTATAACCCATTTTGGGATAATGACCGCTTAGAGCGAACTCCCGAGACAGTCACCTTTTTTGTGCTGGTCTGCTCAGCCAGATAATCATCAACCTGTTGTCTGGTTTTTCCATCGTGAACAATAAAAACTTTCATCGCTTCTTTCCCATAAGTTCAATTTTTCTGTCAGCAAGCGTGATACCGTCATCGACATAAGGGCTGACACTTACCATGTCATCAGGCTCGTTTTCCAAATAACGAGCGTTATTGACCAGCCCTACCCCAGCAAATTTCTTGATAATATCTACCGATTCAGGGGCTTTAAGATTGATCTCGCGCCAGTTCTCCAACTTCTCTTGACGAGCGCGATCACGTAATAAATCAATTCTGTTTGTCAATGTGTTTGAATCGCTGGGTTGATCCATCAAATGCATACCTGTTTTTTATCCAACCTGTTTTACCGCCCCGATTTTTCAGGACACCAATGTTGATCATGGGCAACATGCCCTCGTCGCTATCGTCTTTGTGCAAAGCCAGCACGATATTCGCATCCTGCTCAACTGTGCCTGAGTCGCGCATGTCTGATAGCCTCGGTTCGCGCTCACCTTGTTCTGACGAGCGATTGAGTTGCGCAAGGGCCACGACTGGAATACTCAGTCGTTTACTCAGCAATTTGAAGGTGCGAGTGATCTCCGTCATTTGCTCCAATCGGTTTCGACCTTTGCTGGTAATCAGGCCAAGATAATCAACAAACAACACGCCAATCTTATGTTTGGCTCTCCACTGCACAGCTCGGGCGACAATCTGGTCAAGTGAATAAAGACCGTCTTCAAGCCAAATAGGAAGCGCTTTGAGCGACTTTTGTCGATAGAGAATCGAGTCGATTTCTTCTTTGTAACCAAAGCTGACTGCGCTCATATTCACGCCAGTGCGATGCGCCATGATCCGAATCGCCAGCTCTGGCGCATCCATTTCCAAGCTCATGATGCCAACTGGAGTGCCTGCTTTAGCGCCAGCGATTGCCATCTGCAACATCATCGCTGTTTTGCCAATGGCTGGACGAGCCGCAATCACAACCAGTTTTGGCCCCCACAAACCACCTAAACTTTTGTCCAAAATCGGGAAGCCCGTTGGCGCTCCGACAAGACCCCCATTTTCACTCCGCGCCAGAGATTCCTCGATAGCGTCGAGGCCTGCGGAAACAATGCCTTGATACGCATACTCGGTTTTCGACAACACTGAGATATTTTCCAGCTCGGAAATCAACTGGCCTGCGACCTCTTGCGGATTGGTATCAGCCAGATTGGATTGGGCTTGCGCGAGAATCAGATTGACCTTGTTGCGCTCCGTCTGTTGCTTTAGCTGCTCGGCATAATGCGTTGCGCCTGATGCCGTATAAGAATTTTTCTGAAGGTTGATCAAATAAGAAAATGTTTCACCCTCGGCTTTAATAACGTCAGCCAATGTGACCGCATCAACTGGCAACTCAGAGTTCAATTGTTGCTTGATCGCTTTGAAAATTTTGACGTTGATAGTGTCAATGAAATCGTGTTCTGAAATCAGATCAGCAACTTCCCAGAACACATCTGGCTTGAAAAGAATGCGAGATAAAAGCTCGGCTTCATAATTGATCATACGAAGCTCACAAGCGAGTTATCACGTACAGGCTTGGCCAATTTTGCTTCTTCTAAATAACCCTGAAATTTACTTGGCGACATCAAAGTACTGGGGCGCAGCCATGATGCCATTTTTGTGCCAGTCCACTGACGAGTTTTGAAACTGATAACGCGTTTGATGTCATCAGCCGTATGACCATCACGAAGTCGCGCTAAAAAATATTTGCGATTATCTTGATTCTTTGTGTAGGACTTTTTTGCAATCAAATTTAGTTGATCAATAAGATAATCAACCTCCGTATAATCGACTTTTTTCTTGGGTTTATTTGTAAGTAATCGTTGAACTCGGTTTCTGAGAGTGGTCAGCTCTTTGTGCATTAGTTCCAGTTCTTTTTCTAACTCTGGTTCAATGTTCATGTGTGTGTTTCCTATGATCTTAGATTGAGAGCTTTGTTAAGTGGCAGACACGACCATCCCCAGTGGAGATGATTGTGTCTTCACAAGATGATCTTGAGTTGATCGCTCCGTCATCGTGGTCAACTATGACTCGACTGCATAGTTGATTGAGAGCTACTTTCGAGAGTGTGTCGCCTCCCGCATCACCCGCTTCCCTCTTACACTGCGGCTGGACTTTGTGATGATCCCCTAGTTGTCCAAAAAATCATGCGGCCTAGTGTTGAAATCCCCCACCGCACGAAAATATTCATTCAAATAAATCTGGTCTTAGCTCCTCTCGTTTGGGCATATCTGCTCGGCAGCGTTCTATCTGCACGGCACGAATGGCAGGAACCTTAATGCCCTTGCCTTTATACGCCCAGAGAGCTTCACCTGTGATAGATTTTTCACCAACATAGTTATTAATCAGGTCAGCAAGCTTTCGATAACTGCCTGCTGCCTGCACCGCTTTGTTTAATGCGCTTTGCGACTTTTTTGTATGTATATCCATATCCTAAATGTGAACCTATAATTACTAATAGTCAACATTTAATTTATATTTATTACCCTGCCGCTGCTTGTGAATCAAAACTTGACAACGATCAACTAAATCGATAATCTACTGTTGACAGGAGCCTAAATAAACATCACGGATGATGTAAAAGGAGAGAAAAAATGTCAGTTGCAAAACCCGCTACCAATATTTGTGAAATGGGGTATCGAATTTTAGAGGAGTTGAAACACCAAGGTAAAACGCAAGCTGACCTCTCACGATATGTAGAGGTCAGTAGTCAAGCTGTCAACCGCTGGATCACGGGGCGCGGAGAAATCACGAAAAAAAACTTAGTGAAAGTATGTGCTTTTTTAGATGTGCAGGAAGAATGGATTCTGTTTGGCAGGATGGCTACCGTTGAGGATAAGGTTCCAATGCAAACAATGCAATCATATATGCAGTTGCCACAGGGTGATCGTGAGATTATTGATGAACTGATTCGAACACTTATACGAAAACGAAATAACGCAATTTAAAAAAATAAAAATTAATGCAAAAAAAGCCGCGAATCCCCACGCGGTTTTTTTTTACCCCTAACATTTTCATTAATTATTAGTTGACGTAATTGATGTTTTAGTTTATACCTGTTAATATTATTGTTAACCCGCATGATAAACAGGTATACAAAAAATGACCCACACAAAACTTTGGGACGCTGTCTCAACAACCGATCCCTCCGACACCAAGGAGGTCAAATTTGGCCGAAAATTCACGGCTATTGATGCGTACTCGCAAATCCAAATGGCCACCGCGCAGTTCGGCCCAGTCGGCATCGGCTGGGGCTGGGATGTCCATTATGACTACACAATTGAAGATGTCATTTTTTCTGACCTGACGCTTTGGTACGTTCACGATGGCGCTACGGGCAAAGTTCATGCTTCTGGCGGCTGCGCTCTGAAGGGCAAACCCTCCGAGGACAGTGAAGCAAAGAAAAAAGCATTGACCGACAGCATCACCAAGGCGTTGAGCTATTTGGGATTCAATGCCGATGTATTTAGAGGCAAATTCGATGACAGCAAATATGTCACTGAGGTAAAGCAGCAGTTAGCCAAAGCGAAAGCCAAAAAGACTGCTGAAAAACAACAAGCCGAAGTCGAAGAAAAAATCGAAGGCTCGCTCCCTATCACCGCTGATCAGGTCAAGAAAATCAAAGCTGGCTGCAAGAAGGCCAAAATTACCGAAGCCGCATTCAAAAAGAAAATTGCACCCATGGGGTTCAAAGAAATTAAAGACATCACATCTGACAAATATGTACCACTTCTCACACGATTAACTCAATTGGCCGACCAACTTGGAACAGCGTAGCCAAGAATGGCATGCACACCGCAAATTGCATGCCAACGCAAGTGAAGCTGGAGCGGTGACTGGCTGCAACCCATGGTTGCCACGCAACCCAGAGCAATTGCTACTGGTCAAGACAGGTCAAAAAGAAATTTTTGTTTCCAAGGCCATGCGCCACGGCACGTTTTATGAAGACGAGGCGTTAGCCGCTTTGGAAAAATTGCTTGGCATGAAGTTTGAGCCTGTTGTACTGACAAAAGAATTTGAGGGTGTTCCATTCTCTGCGAGTTTAGACGGTATTGAGAAATGCGATTAACAAGAAACGAAAAACAAGTGATCAATTTGTTGGTGTCAATCAAATCAGTTCCGATGCGATTTATCCCACCAGAAACCAGAAAATCACTTATAAAAAAGGGGATGGCTGTTCAGGATGGGGGCTTTATCAATCCAACTAACAGCGCAAAAAATTATGCAAATAGCTGAAATTAAATGCCCATATGCGGGGAAAGAAAGCAAGCTTTGGAAGCTTATGGAGAAGGGGGAAATACCCAAATATTATTTAGTCCAAATGGAGCAGCAAATGTTTGTGTCAGGCGCACAGTTCTGTCACTTTTTTGTTTACGCTTCATCGGACGGAAGTTTTTTACATCAAGTGGTTGAGCCAGATTTGGAACTGCGACAGAACCTAATTGAGGCGTGGAAAGAATTTTGGCCAACCTATCAACCATATTTGGAGAGTGAAGAAAATGATTAGCCATTATATATGTACTGGAAATTTGGGCGCTCCAGCAGAATTAAAAAATGTTGGGTCAGGTTTATTAAGTTTTCGGATGGGAGTTTCGACGGGATGGGGAGATCGCAAAGCCACCCACTGGGTAACTTGCAATCTTTGGGGGAAAAGGGCAACGGAGACATTAACTGCAATTCTCGACAAGGGAACGCGAGTCACCTGCTCTGGCACATTGAGCAATCGTGAGTATGAGCGACAAGATGGAACGAAAGCATATTCGCTGGAGCTGAATCTAGATGAAATTGATATTCATCCGAAAGACGCATCAAACAACACACAACTCACCCCGCAAGCACCGTCATCACCACCACCTGATGAAGACAATTTGCTGGATGGTGTGCCATTTTGATTTTTAAGGAGATTGCTATGTTTCGGAAAAAACACTACGAAAAACCGAACAGCGAAACCGTTGCTTTTCTTGCGACACAGTATAAGAAGCTGTCGTTCAATATCGCAGAGTTATCGATGATTACTGGGTTGGGAAAGCAGCATATTTACAACCAAATTTCGCGCAAAGAATTTGCAATCCCGACTTATCGAGAAGGTGGCAGACGGTTTGCAGACATACGCGATGTTGCGTCTTATCTTGATTCTCGACGCAAAATTGCCAGCTAAAATTTCCGGCAAGGGATGATGCCTGAGTATGCATTAAAAAACTGCTCCCTCACACAAAACCAAGGAGTTCACCATGAAACAAATGCCGATTGGCGAAGATACTCGCCCAAAAGATCGAGTCAAGTTGGGTCTCAGCCCCTCCGCTACATTTATTGAAATCGATGCAAGGCCGCGCACGTATGATGTTACGCCCTGCTCAAAGTCAGCCCGCAAGCGACAGCGAATAGCAATCTTTCCGATTGTTGCTGGTATGACTGTGGCTCTGTTCGGAAATCTGGCTCTTTTATTTGTTGTTTTTACTGTTATGGGAGGTTAGTCATGGTCAGTTTCAACAGATCGAAAAGTGACGAAAAAAAGGCCCACGAAAAACGCTTGCGAGAGTATTTAAAAAACGGTGGGAAAATTACAAAAATACCGTTGGGTGTAGTGAAGAGAGACTCACTTATGTCATCCGCTTGGCTAAACAAAGAGGCGTGGCGCAAAGCGATGTCTGATAAAAAAGAAAAGCAAAAGCGTAGAAAAACCTCGTAATTTGACACAAACCACAATACGGATAAGATGGTTATAAGCCTGCCAGAGCTGCAATCTGGCCACACAAAACCAACCGACCAACAAGGAGATTGCCATGAAAAGCATTCTATTTAAACGCATCCACAAATCGGGAGCTTACTCATATGTGGTGCGACTGACCTGTCGTTGTGAATCAGAAATAGTAACGTTCACACGCACCTTTCCCACTCGTTCAAAAGCTGTGCATTGGCTGCACTATCACATGAGGGCAGCGTCATGAATGTGCATAAACGAGTTTCGAAAAAAACAGGAATTGTCTCGTATCAAGCAAGAGTTCGACGCGATGGCAAAAAACTTACCAAGACCTTTAAATTTAAAAAAGACGCGTTAGCTTGGGCCACAGGTATCGAGAGAAATATTTATGCTGGTGAGAATGTGCTGGACTATCACTTGACAAAGGAAGTGACACTGATGGAGCTTTTCGCTGGCTTTGTAGCTCACAAAGAAAAGAGGTGGGGGTCTAAAACAATTGGACACAGAAAAAATCTTTATAATGCCGTAGTTGAGTATTTTGGCGAAGACACTTGTGTGAAGCACATCCGCTTTGCTGATTGGCTCGAATTTTTTGAATATAAACAAGAGATTTGGGTTTCCAGCACGATGATGGTTCACTGGACTTGCATCAAGCAAGCACTGGAAACGTGTGAAGTGTTGGCGCTCGTAAACAATATGAAAATTCCTTTACCGCACACCTTGATACGTGAGCTAGCGCTGAATATGAGATCGGCTGGCATGTTTGATGACATCTATCATCGAACTCGTCGGCTCATGAGTGATGATCGAGAAGCGCTTGCTGGATATACACCGTTGCCAAGATATGCAGATGCTCACTTAGAGCTGTTGGATTGTGTCGACTTTGCTGTTGAAACCTGCATGCGCGTGGGAGAAATCGTGAGACTGCATCGTGACAATGATATCGATCTCAAGAAGCGAACAATCACCATACGCGAATCCAAAACAGATAAGAAACAAAAATCAAAGGGGCGCACGATCCCAATTATATCTGGCAAAGTTATCGAAATTGTTCTGCGGCAAAAACGTCATTCGCATGGGCGGCTCTTTCATTGGAACACACCTGCCGCCATCGGTAGTGCTTTCAGACACGCATGCAATGCCACAGGTGTTGAAGATTTGCATTTTCATGATCTGCGGCATGAGGGTATATCGAGACTTTTTGAAAAAGGGCTAACCATACCAGAAGTAGCGCCCATTAGTGGCCACAATGACTGGAAGTCGCTGGAAATTTACACGCAGTTGGACATACAAAAAATTGGTGATAAAATATATGAACCAACTGTTCATAGGACGAATGAGGCATCATGATAAAAACATTTGAGAAGAGCAAGCCCTCGTTAGAAGACGTACAGAAAGTTATTGGTGGCTGGGTGGAACTTGTCGTTATACCCAACCGCCCTGAGATTCAAATGTTTGCTAATGAGGATGGAAGGAGTTTAAACATGGAGGTGAATTTGGAAGCCAGTCAAGTAGCAGGCCAAACTATTGTTGGCCCTGTTGTAATATTGAAGGGCGATGCCAAGTGGGATTGACACACAAAACCAAAAAGAGAGAGGAGCCTGCGGCATTGGACTGTCGCAAATTGGCGCAAGCGCAGCCTAGTCCAAAATTATTACCAATCTAAGACTTTGATTTTTAACCACATTTAGCTGGTTGAATATTACAGTAACGATTACAAGGTTTAATTAGGTTGCGCTTCACAATATTAAATTTTTTCAATAAAAACAAATAGGTAGATCGATTAGATATATAACCAATTTGCGACAATTTACTTACATTTACCCATGAATACAAGGGAAACACACAGGGTTGTCGCAGATTTGTCGCAGAATTTGATCTAAACACACTAATAGAGTAGGCTGAAAATATGAGTTTATTAAATACCAACCCACATTATGCCAATGCGCGTTGCAGGACAACTGTCCGACACCGCCTGCGCCCGTGGTTTTTTATACTTATCGCGGACATGCGATGGCAACCACGGGTAACGTGGTTTTGGCAATCTCTGGTTGATTCGCTGAATTATGGCAGTGTTCTGATTTGTCGCACCATAACTGGCCCCCCAGTCGTTGAAAAAATGGACTACAACATTTTTCAACGGAACAGAGGGCATCGTCATGCTAAACAGCATAAGCCACTTAGGTATCCATACGGATCAACGACGACATTTCACTCGATGGTTTTTTGACAGACAATGGATAGTCGTCAAAAAAACACGCATGTTTAGAGTTATGACGCAGGCTCATATGAAGCTTGCAACCATTTCGCTAATCACCATAGCTGGCCCACCTACATTTTTTAGAACAAACGATGCTTGTTTAATAAAAATGTAATGGGGAGTCCAGTATGGATTACACGCAAAAGCTTTTAAAGGATGTTACGTCGATAACACAAGAAACCACAAGAATTGAAGAAATGTCTGAAAGAGGTACAGATAATTATCATCGCTCAATGTATCGGTCAGTTGATCATCACATGGGAAAACTGAGACTGGAGCTAGAAGAAATTCAGTCAAACTGTTTAAAAAGAAAGTGGGGAAAAACTGTTCGATTTGGGTGCAGACTGGTTTCATAAATGAAAATTAACTACCTGAGATCGCCACATACTCTTGCAGCTTTTTGATCCGCTTTCGAATCTCTGCTTGGTATGTGCTGATCATTTCTTGCCGCGCTCCAGCGCTTAAACTTGTATCACGCAACAACTGCTTCATTCTGTCCTGCGTATCCTCAATGTCACGCTTCATCTTTTTGATATTCTGCGCTCGACTGATCGATGGATCATAGGCGTAAATGTTCAAACCCAGTGATCGCAACGAAGCTTGCCCAGTAGTCAGCTTCATATGATGTGGAAGCTTGGGATCGCTTATTGGCACACCTGCAATATCATAAATGTCTAACGATTCCATGACCTTGCCTGCTGCACCTATGCGAGTGATCATCGTTGGCATATTCAAATCCCACATATACAACAAGATGCTGGCAATCTGGTATGCAGATGGATCACCTTTGTTGTAAATCTCACGGCCTGTGAACGGATCACGGCCTTGTTGCATCGCTGAGAGCAGATTTGGCAATGGGCCTCCCGCAATGCCTGTCGTTTTAAGTGCCTCTCCAACCTCACCCTTACTTAATTTGCTCCCGATTCCGAGCCACATTTCCCACGGAAAAAAGTAACCCAAGTCCATTAGCTGCACTTTGCCATTATCGTCTTTCCACGGCAGTGGGTATGCATGCACCTTGGAGCGTACCCAATTAGGCAGGTCTTGCTTCAACTTGTCGTATTCGTCATCGTCCAAATCTAACTCAGCCATCGCCCATGCTTGCAAACCAAAGTGCAAAGCAATATAGGGAATGAAGCGTTGAGGATTATGACGAATTGTTTCCCAGATGCGAGGCAAAACTTTCGTATAAAATGTCAAGAACGGAACGCCTACTGGCGCATTTCGCAGATACCTAACGCTGGGCCGAACAAGCGAGTAATCGAACAACCACTTCTGTGCCTCGAGCATGGCATCAACTTCCGTAGCACCATTGACATCCATTTCATAAATAATTTTCGTGGTTTTGCCTAACTGCTCCATAAACTGGTAAATATCGCCAGCCTTGTTGGAGAAATGTTTAGCCATGGATTTAGCGATGTGGAAACCAACGATCAAAGGATGCCCGTCTTTCTGGCGCTCAATAGCAATTAAATCCTCTTGGAATCGCGTCATTTCGTGAGCCGTATATGTTGACTCTGTGACTCCGTATTTCATCGCCACATCATAACCCACACCTTTTTTGGCGTGGATTTGTTTAATGGCCTTGCCCACATATATAGGCAACTTGTAAATGGGGATGCCCGACAGATTCAACAGAACCAAGTTTGACACGATGTTACGAATCTGCGCTGGTGGGTTAGCGGCCACTTTCAAGAACTTCCAGATTTGGGTATAGCGGGTAACCATACCGCCTTGGCCCAACACCTTTTCTGCCACACTTTCCTGATCTGTGAAGATTTGTGCCGAACCGATAATATCATCATAGATTTCAGTCCGAACCCGAAGCCCTGACATACGCCCATAACGCTTGCCCTTGGGGACTTCTTTCCAGCCATCCGGTACAACGTCTGGATCATAACCTTGCGCCTCAAGCGCATCGTCGGCTGCTGAGACCATCTTTATGGCTAGCTTGCGGGTTTTATCCGCACTGGTTTTATTTGGCATGAAGTCAGCCTGACGTATCATCCGCAAGCCTTGCTCTTTCAACCAATATGGTGTCACAAAAGTACCTTCCCACTCGATCACAGAATTTTCCATGACCCAGTCGGTGTTCAACTCACCATTTTCATCCAACGTGACTTCATCCAACCAGTCCAACAACGCCATATCGCGGGTTGGCTCAGTGATAGCCTTAACCGACAGGTACGCTGGATCAAATACTTGACCAAGCACCAGCTCTCGAATCTCCGCAGGGATGTCACCTCGATGCTCGGTATAACCCATTTGTGATGGTTTCTTACCCTTGCCAAGAGCCATGAATGATTTATCATCGAGCAAGTGCTTCAAATAGATAAAGGGGAGGTATTCACCATCGTGCGTATCAAATGCTTCTTGAGAAATGATTTTCTTCTCAACCATCGTTTTGCCGATCTCATGGATCATGTTCTTCACTTTGATGGCTTCAGCTCTGGCGGTGGGCGAATCAATTGTGTCGGCACTAACATCCCTGCTGGTCAAAAATTTATATATTTGATCAGGGTGTTTTGATTGGCCGAAAGCTTTGCGAATGCCTCGAGCAACTTCATCAACTGCACCGATCTTACCTTTCGCCCGATAACGAATCTCAAGGTATTTCTTCATGCGCGGCAACGAACCTAATGCACCCCATTTTTCAAACTGCTTACTAACTCTGTCAGTCGGCTCTTTCTTGGGTTTGCGCTTCAAAGCGAATTGTTCAGGATTATTTTGCAAATCTCTAAGCGTCTTATGCTTGGCGGCTACGTCTTTCAAACTCTTGCGCGATTCCAGTATCAACGCTTGCACATCTTTGTGAGTCAAACGAGTCTTGATACCAAGGAAGCGCATAGCTTTGCGCACCATTGAATAAAGCTTGATTAGGATGGGGTGTTTGATCTCTTCTTCTGCGAGATAAGCGAGAGTTTCATCAGCCACCTCATGCTCAGCATAACCATCTTTACGCACACGCGCTCTGGTTTGAGCTATACGCTTATCTTTGCTATCCATCACTTGGGACATCAGCGCTTCATAACGACTGCCCAAAAGGTGACGCAAGCCATGGTGACCCACAACTTCGTGCGCGATTGTACGCCTGACATCATCTTCTGACGTAATGTTATCAGCAAAGATCAATACGGTGTCATGCTCTTTCGAAAAAGCACCCATTGCATGCTCGTCATCCAGCCCGATTTCAGATGGATGATCCAAAACGAGAATGTTGACCGTTGCACCAGTACTTTCTTGGAACCTGCGAACATCATCCAATACCCGTTTGCGCGGGATGGATTTAGCTGAAGATGGCTTGCCTTTCTTTAGTCGGCTGAGTCCTTCTCCCCTTTGGACGGGGTCTGACCTTTCGGCTCTTGCTTTTTCGTTGAACTCTTGGAGGAGAGCCTCATTGTCTGCCCTCCGATCACGTATCCACGCGAGTAAATCGGATCGTCCGCTGAAGCTTCTTTCAAGACCACTCTCGCCCGTGGGGTCTTCTTCCCAGTTGTGGACATAACCATATTCTCCTTCAGCCCAAATCTGAACCATTTCATTGATATTCATGTCCTTGCCGATAGCATCAGACATACGCTGTATTTTATCAGCAAAGACTTCATCAGTCATATTCAACGGTATGCCGTTGTCACCACGGAAATTGATAAGGGTTAATTCATTCGGAGCTGTCTGAGTGAAATTAGCGTCTTCTCCAACATATGAAGCGAGGTGATCGAGCATCTTTCTGCGACTTTCTTCAGTGAGCGCTTGATCAAAGCGTATCGTTATACCTCGTTGAAGAGGCCCACCTTTGATGCTATAACCTTCACCCTTTTCTAACAAATAAGCTTCTGCTTCCGTCTGGGTTTTGAACCTACGGCTCGTTGTATTTTTCACCACACGAAACATTTGCTCATCTCGAGCTTTGATACTGCTTAGTGGCAATTTATCAGCCCTAAACCATGGCACTGCCTCTTGTTTGAATATGAATTGAATGGCGCGGGCATAAAGGCCAACTAATTCCGTGTTGAACCCTTTGCCCTCTGGCAGTTTGCTCGGCAATAAATGGCTTAAATTATTTGGGGTGATGTGACCTGCATAGGAACCTGTGCCACTTGAGATTTGAGCAATAGGAACACCCAACATCGATGCCAGCATATCGACACCATCTTGCATGACAATCTCTCTGGCCTTGGCGGTGTACGCTTTCTTCGTTGCATTATCAGCATCAAAGATCGCTTCTCCTAATTGTTCACTCGGAACCGCTTCCCATGTAACAACCTCGGTCATCTGATAAATATACGAGCCATAGTGAGCGTAATTTTCTTTCGCCAAAGCTGTGACTTCGTCTGAAGTGAGAGCCAAGGCATGTTTACGCCACACATCTCTATATGCAGAACTGTCCGTATCAAGATTACGCTTCTTCTTTTCAGCCTTTGTTGCTTTTGCTACGGCCTCAGTCTCAAATCGAGTTTTGATTGATGACCAAATAGCAGCTTGTACCTGATGAGGCAACCAGTCAGTGTTGTGCTTCGCATTATATTCAGCCGTTAAACGCTTAACCTCATTCTCTGCAAACGTGTACGCGCCCTTGCCCTTGTCATCGGGGAAAGCATCTGAATCATAATTGAATGCTCGGGCCATCCACACATCGTTAGTGACCTTTGCCAAATCAACACTATCGACACTATGTATGGCGCTCATCGTGCCATCATCCAGTTGCAACTGATTAAGTGCGTCAGGGTTGGTATCGATAATATGGTGCATCAGGTTGATGTAGAAACTATTTGTCTTGCGACCATTAAACGAGGTATCTGAATAAAGCAAATCTTTGGCTTTATTATCTCGTTCTTTTGTGCCAACAACTTCAAAATTAGACTCGGATACATCGTTTAGATATTGGTTATAAGCCTTGATGGCCATGCCAGTGTTCACCTGCACAGTGGCTCTTGGTGAATAAATAGCCACAAGCTGCAAGAACTTCTCAGCTTCGATCACATCATTGTTGACCATTTCCATAACGGATTTAGCTGAATCCTCATACCAAAAACGAGCGTCAAGACCTTCGTCCATATATTTGCGCAACATCTTTCGTAGTTTGATTAAATCAGAACGATCATTTACCCACTGGGGTGCGCCATGAATTTTACCAGTGCTGGTTGACTCAGGTTCGTGCTTGGCCCAGTTCTTTCTGCGAAATAAAAGATCGGCTGACTGTTGGCCAGCAGGGTCAAACATCGCATTCACTGATCGTATATTATTTGAATCAAATACCACTTTCACACTGGTATGACGCGCATCAACTAATGTTCTCTCTAAAACATTATTAATAACAACGGAATCATGACCTTGCTCTTTCGCTCTCTTGATAATCGCAGTAAATTGTTTCTCATTATATTCACGACCATTGAAATTAACGGTATACGGATTCTCGACCCGCAGGAAAACGGGAACAACATTACCACCATCAAATCTAGGTTTGATACCAAACAAGCGTTGGAAGAATTTTGTCAACCTGCTGACACCATTCTCCCAGTTTCTTTCATACATCTCGTACAAATCGACAAACTCTGAAGCAACCATTGGATCGGGTGCAAAGAAGAAGCCCAAGTGTGCGTCCGTAGCTCCTGTAGCCGAACCCAAAAACTTGTTACTGAAAGCTCGAACATCGGCATTCGTTCCATGGTAATACACAATTTCTGTATCGAAACCTTGCTCTTTTGCTCGTTTAATTCGTGCTGCGTAAGAAGGATCAAGACCACGTTTTGCAAAACTTGGGGTAACCTCTCTTCTTACATCAACACCCCCCTCCTTGCGGAGGTTGGCTACCGATTTTGCCAGTAGTGTACGCATTTCTGACATTGTAATTGGTGTATCAACGAGGCCGACAGACCTCAGAGCTTTGGTTAATAGGGCAAGGATGGCATCAAGAAATTTCATGAAATCACCCACTTTGGATTCAGCCATATGTGCCAGAACTTCTTCTGCTATGACATGATCAGCAGCATCAGAGTATGTAGCCTTGATCTCCTTCCAGAGTTTCTTAATCTTTGGGTTGACCTTGGCAGCATTTTTGATTCTGTTTGTGATAGCCCGCAAATCTTCTTCGCGCAACAGGTGGCGTAAACCTTTGTGCGCAATCAGTTCGTGACGCAAGGTCTTAACCAAATCTTGCGTATCAGATATGTTGTCGGCAACAAGAATCAACTCATCTTTGACAGGATCATATTGACCGCTCACAGGGTAAGCTCTTTCAGGAAAGACCTCATCTTGCGTCTGATAAACAGATACTTTTATACCATCAACACCCTTGAGCGCTTTCTTGGCAACAGCTACGCCTTTCTCAACTTCAGTTTTATTTATTCCTTTGCCACTAGCTCGACGTTCATGTTTTAACATTGCTAGTAGACCTTGCTCCATGCTCGAAAGCTCTAAGGATTTATCAGTCTTTGAGGCGTTGTTCTTCTTGAAATCCAGCCAATTATCAAGCATCCACGGCACTAATTTCTGAATGGATGAACTAGGTAATTTATCAACAGACTTGCGCTTGGCATGGAGCTTCGCTTGTTTGGGCGTTAAGCCGATTTCAGTTAGAAGTTTTTCTTTGCCCTCAACGTCAGAGTCAACCCAAAAGGAATCCACTTCTTCCCTATGCTTTTCTAAAAAAGCACTCATCTCTTTTTTCTTGGCTGCTTTTTGCTCTTTGTTGGCTATACTTTCTTTTTGAATTTTTGAATTTTTGGCATCATACTTCGCTTGAGATTCTTCACTGCGCTCTGGTATTTTCAATCCAGCTTTACGTTTGGCGTAGTTGTACAATGAGTATGCATTCGTTGATGTTTGCTCTAAGCCTACGTTTTCATTGGGATGTTTAACCGCTTCAGCCCACCGTCGAGCATCCTCTTTGTGGATTTTTCCTTGTTTTATTGCATCTTCAAACTCTTCTAAATTCTTGTAACCAGCGATAACCACTGTACCTTCTTTGGCACTAATCAATCGCTCAATTTGTTCTTCTTTTGTGCCAGCCTGTATCAACCCTGTACCTTTCAGGAGTTCTTTTCTGGTTTTGACATTCATCTTCCCAATCTTGGTTGTGAGCCGCTGCCTTTCAGAGTTGGTTGTCAGGTAACTCGCACCAGTGCCTATTTTCTTAGCAGCGTCTATCCGACTAGCTTTCAGCTCAGCAATTTTCTTCGCCACTTTAGTAGAGGCTGTCTTACTTAATGTCGCTTTCTTCTCAGCTTTTGTTTTCTGTACTTGTGACTTCTTCTTATTGCGCTCAGTAATACCCTGAATCTTAGCCTGCTCACGCTCTTCTGCGCGTTGTTCTTTCAATTGTTCGCGCTTAGCAACCACCTTCTTTTTCAATTTGATAGTGGTCGATTCTTTGCTTTCTGCGGGGTAGGTTGACATTGAATCAAGCGCACCTAAGATTTCAGTACGCTTCATTCTCTGAGCGCTGACACCGAACCCTTTGGCATAGCCACGTAATTCTTTGGTATCCAACTCATGATAGATTGATGGAACTGGTTTCCTCTCAAGTTCTGGATCAGACTCTTCTACCTGTTCTTGATTCCGACCAAGCACCACATCGCCAATAGCATCCATCTGGGACTGCCGCTCTTCCTCAGACTTCATTGCTTGCCTTTCTTCAGGCGTTGTTGTGCCAATCCGATCACTATCTGGCGAGTAAGTCTCTCCCTGTCTGGGGGATGGCGAGCCAACAGAGTCATCTTCTTGCGAATCAAGAAAGCTATCCGCTTCCTCAAACTCAGCCCACACACCTTCATTCGAGCGGAATGTAGCCCGCTCATCACCTATGTTGACCTTATCCGTTGGCTTTTTGCGCTTGACCTGAGAACCTTCCAGAGTTTCAGCATCATAGGCGTTGGCTTCAAAATCCTGTGCCATGCGCGGATTGACAGGTTGTTCAAATGGTTGGAGGTCTTTTAATTCAACCATCTCGATAATAGGCTGGTTGTTTTCATCGACTTGATCAACAAAATGCGCCCATGCTCTCTCGCCATCTGGAGTGAACTCAAGGACATCCACCAATGACCCTGCTGTCATTTGACCATTTTCAATGACAACATTATGGTAAATGAAATTTTGGGTTGGTTCTTGGCCTTCAATTTGACCACCCGCCCGCGCATCCAATGGCTGGTTTTCTGTCAGCGGATCAAGTCGATGATTAATAGCTCTTTGGCGCTGCCTATCGGCTAAATCAAAAGCTTTCTTTGCTTCTTTTTTCTGGTCTTGCTCAGCTTTTTTCTGGTCTTGCTCAGCCTTTTGTTGTTTCTTAATATCTTCGGTGAGATCAAGTGGCGCGTCTTTGATTTTCAGTTTGGCTTTCTTAAGACCTTGGGCTGCGGTCAGTTGAATAGCTGAAACGCCACCACTAGCCATGGATTCCAGAACAGCTTCTGACACATTACCTTCGCCCGTTGCAGCTTCCTCACCAAGGTATTCACCAACACCTTCGCCTACCGTTTCCAAAGCGAAAGCAGTAGCCACAGCACCTTTATTACCAGACGCTTTCGCAGTTACAAATTTCTCCACTACTGGAGCCGCTTCAGCCCTAAATTTCGGGTCTTGCCAAGCTAATTCTCGAGCCTTTGGATCGGTTGGATCAAATTTGAACTTCACCATTACATCGTTCAAGCCCTTATCAAGCGCTCGTTCAGTTTTGGTGAGAATCTTACCGCCAATACCCATTGTTGCAAGGTCAATAGCAGAGATTACTGCGCCTTTTGTTAGACCTTCTTTGGTAGCTCTACCTTTGAACCCTTCGCTTTCGAGTACAGCTCGTACATCCGCTGGATTTGTGTTCGAGCCACCTTGCTCAGCAAGAATCTCATCGACAATCTCCAACACTTTTGCGCCAGATTCGAAAGCAATATTACCAAACACATAGCCAGTCGCTGCACCAACCGTATTACCAATCACGGGAATCCAACTACCAGCCAAAGTGCCTGCGCCTGCCGTGATCATTTGTGGGTACATTTGCGTTAGGGTTTCGACACTGAGGTGAGCCAATGACCTCGGGTTTTGAAGCACATGAGTGAATGTGTCCCAGCCCTGATCCCATCCGCTTTCTTGGTTACCAATTTTGCTAAGTTCCTGCATGAAATTCTTATAATATGCGGGCGTGTTTTTGTTCTGATTATGCTCAGCGATTGTGTTAGCAATACTTGCACTGTCCGCACCAGCCAGATAGGCCGCAGCCTGCATCATCACTGTGCCACTATCGAAACCTGCCGCACCAGCATCCCACAAGCCCTCAACGACACCTACCTCCTCGTCCTCATTAACGGCAGCAGGTTGATTGGCTGGAATTGCAGCTTGGCCGTATGACGGAAAAACCGAGCGGTTTTCTTGGGACGGACGGTATGTTGGGAAGGGCAATGCGGCAGAAGTGTTTTCGGGAAGACTTGAGTCTGCAACTTTGGCTGAATCGAAAGCAGGTGTTTCCAGTTGTTGGTCGTACTGCTTTAGAGCAGCATCCGAAAAGTAATCTTTCATATGTCTGCCCTATTTAGTGGTAAATTTTTCTGACAGCTTGGTTTGTAATTGGTGAATAACAAACGCCATGGCTAAATCAAATCGCTCTTGTGATTTGGCAGCACGATTTTTCATGATAAAGGCAGCAGTGCTTTTCTCAGCAATCTTTAGAGCAGCCGCTTCAACATCAGATGGACTTGGAGCGCCTTTTGCCTGATTGACAAAATCAGTAATTCGATCGTTGACTTCTTGCTGCTGGAAAGGTCTTGCATCTTTAAATATAACTGCTGCCTGCTTATACAGAGGAGTCTCTGTCTGTTTCGGTGTCTGTTTCGGTGTCCGTGTTGGTCGCTCTGGTCTACTAGTCAAATCAGAAGTAGCATCGCTGGCAGGAGTAGCACCTGTAATAGCATTGCGATTGCGGGGATTTAAACGCTGCGGTGGGATCGCGGCTGTTGGCTTCTTAGTGTCATCCTCTCCTCTTTTGACATCCCAAGTAGCTTCGGTGTAACCCCATTCATTAAGCTGCGCAATAGGAATACCCGAAGCCTTGGCGCTGGC
>Ga0208299_1000965_pt1 | contig 23053 bp, 9 predicted proteins | sample 15_taG_FD_184089 | JGI IMG/M metagenome (GOLD analysis project Ga0208299, IMG submission 184089) | Marine viral communities from the Subarctic Pacific Ocean - 15_ETSP_OMZ_AT15312 metaG (SPAdes) (version 2) | ecosystem: Environmental > Aquatic > Marine > Oceanic | place: Pacific Ocean | collected...
GACCTTGCTCTAACTTACCACCTACCCATCTTGGGAATAGCATAACTCTTGTTGCTTCTTCTGAGGGATCTGGCGTTCCTTCTTTTAAGAACTGCTCTCTCCATTTACGGGCAGCTTCTCGCTGCTTCGGGGACCAGTTTACTTTAGGTCTGTTGTTGTCTTTATCCCATTCGATATTGCTGAGTACTTCTTTCATTCGTTGGTCAGTTTGCCAACGCATGGTAAGTCTCTTAAGATCCCAAGATCCATATGGTGCAGCATGGTTAAGCCGTCCGGGGGCTGTAACATGCTCCGGATTATCACCTACTGTTCCATCATCTTCTGTACCGAGGAGACCACTATCCTCTGCTACAGCCTTATCTGCTTGGATTGTGATCTTGTCGAATGCAAAGTAATCTACAATAGCTCTACCTGCAAGTGTAGCAGGTGTCCAGTCAATCTCACCATTGCCAAAGGAAGCTACGGTAACTACTCCAGAATCTGTTTCGTCTGCCAGCTGATCGAGATTGTTCATAATGTGTCGATAGATCTTATCCACATTGATTGGCTCTGCTGCTACATAATCAAGACCAAGCTTCTCATGGATTCTTCTTGCTCGATGTTCTCTCACAGCCTTTCTTGATTCTCTACCCGGCTCTTCATTATAGAACAAGTGTTGATTAAGCCTTTCCTTCATCGCCTTCTGTGCTTCTAGTTCATATGCAGAGCGATCACGAGTTACATCACCCTCGTTGTAGAAGCCAGTTTCCTCATCAACTCGAAGGACATATCCCACCTCGGTATGCATTTGTTTATTCCAGTCACGAGAAGCCTCTTCTAATCCCCTAAGAAATTCATAAGCTAATTCTAAGTTAGAGATAGAGTCTGGCTTAGCATCATTCCTAACACTCTCATCTATTCCTGCAATAACACGATCTAATGTTTCAGCCTTCCAACCTTCTAAAGCTCTATAGACTTTACCTCTATGTTGGTCTACAATATCTAATACTGTCTCAAGATTGTATCGCAGTGCAGCAGCATTGATATGACGTTCACCTATTTCCATAGCAAGGCCCGCATCTGATAGAGCGTGCTCGAATAATACAAAGGGTGCCAGTCCTAGCTTCCAGAAGTGATCTGGCATAGCAGCATACAAACGTGCCGCATGGATTGTTCCATCGGTATCGACTGCCAATGTTCTTCCTAGTTCTTTAAGACGGACAGCCCACTCACTCCAAGCTTCAGCATCTTTATCAATACTACGCTTTACCTTCTGTAAAGCCTCACCGGGATTACTATTGTTAAGGAGGTTATCCCAGTTGGTAAGTGGTAGGTTATCTAAATCGGTATCTAATAGCTCTCCTATATTCTTTCGAATAGCTTGAGCCATAGTTGCTGGAGCAACCCACCCTCTCAAAGTTCCTAATTGATTATTCTTAAGATACTTTTCGATCTTCTGCTTTTCTATTCCTAGAACAGACTTTGCTTTACCTAGTGTTATATGAGTATTATACTTTTTAGCTCTCTCTGCTGGATCCATGGCATTGATCTCTGCCTGTCTATCCTGTTTATATTTAGAAATATCAGGAAGCATACTAAGGAATTCCTTTAACTGTATATGAGTTTCCTTCTTAGCTTCTAAATTATTTAGGTGTGTTTCTACACCCTTGATAATAATTTCAAGATGGTAGGTCGCATGCGTCCCAGCATCAATGACAGCTCTATGAGTTACTATCGAATTGAATGAAACAACCGCAGATTGCCTAGCCTTCTCCTCAGAAAGTTTAGCAAGTGCCCTCTTGTAGTTTCTGTGTTGAGTTTCATACTTCTTTACGTTTGCAGTATTTGTTTCATAGATCTCAGTATTCTTAACACCTTTCTCTACTTGAGCAACCAGCTTATCAAACTGTTTTACAAGACCCGTAAAGAATGTCTTTTGTATTTTCTGGGTTGGATCACCATCTTGGATCTTTTTAATTTCAGCTATAATCGCAGCTATTGTGTTTGGATTAATAATACTTCCAAGTATTGGGTGGTTTTGTATTTCAAGCACAGTCTCAAGCAATACCTCTAGACCAGCATTACCTGCTTCCCACTCCTGAGCTTGTCTCAACTCGATTGTTTTATCAAACGCAGCCTCTTTACTGTGGTCTGGTTTCCCGGTTTCCTCATCTATTTTAAGGAAGGGATTAGCTTTGAATGCGTGGATTACACCTATCATCCTTGAACTTCCAAGAATATCAGCTAGTTCGCCTCCTGCTTCTTGTACACCATTATAGGAATCAATAACACTTTTACGAACGGCAATCAAATCATCTGCTAAAGCGGCAAGAGCTTGGTCGTGTATTAAGGTGGTTTTAAAAGACTCGATCTCTATATCTAGTTTCTCAATTAAATCCTTAAACCGCTGCCTTGCTTTCTTATAATCTTTGATCTTCTCTCTCTTCATCTTACGAGCATTCCCGAGTCTGTTCTTCTCCGCTAGCAGCTTAGCAGACACAGCATCCGGTCCTTTCGTTCGCCTGATCTGGGTTATCTGGCCTAAGACTTCTTTTAGTTCTACAACAGTTTCGGTTTGCTCGTCCTGTGTTTCTTGCTGTTCCTTATTGAACTGCTCTTCTAGACGCCTTAGTTCTTCTTGCTTATCAATAACTGCTGCAAGATTCTCATCGGTAGATACATTGTCCCCAAGAGCCTCTCCAGTATTCCCACCAGCAGCCTCAATTTCTTGACGAGCTTCTTCTACTACCTTTCTACTACTTTCACCCTTTTCATTTCGTTTGGTCATAACGTCATATTCGTGTTGAAGAGCAGCGTCAAACTTCTGTCTTTCGCTAGCGTCTTCCCACTTGACTTCAATTCCTTTTTCATCGGTGATCTTCTGAGATGCTTCAGCAGCTTTTAAGATATCCGGTGGAATCAAACGACTCCACTTCTTATCTCTCTTAGCATTTGCTACATATTGAGCTGCTGTAATATTTGTTCCAGTTCTAGCAGACTCTTCGGCAGCAGCAATATGCATATCATCAATATGTTTATTCCACCCCCGCATTTTGTTAAGTACATTCTTAACGTTACTGCCTAGAGGACTCTTCATCTTTGTAGCATAGTTACTTTCAAGTAATGAAAGTGTACTTTCCATAAACTGGGACGGGGATAAAGAATGCTCCCCATGAATATCCAGTACCTCATTGACAGATTCCTGCATCAAGCTATAGAAGTCTGTATCGCTGAGACCAGACAAATGTTTAACAGAAGAGAGGCCGAGACTAAGGCGATCAACAGCTACCCCACTGTGTCCGCCTTCACTATCTAAGAGAGTTGACCTATCAAGATCTAAACTAACTTGTGAAGCGGACGAGAGGCCATCAATAGGAGACTGGTTTAGAACTCTGTTTATAGTTCTATTGAGGTTTCCACGCTTCCTAGTAATGTCTAATGTGTTTTTAATATAATCAGGATCGGCAATCTTGCCCCAGAACTTAACGGTATTATTGATCCACCCATTAGTTTCTTTTCCCTTAATGTTATACCACGCCTTAGCAGGCAAAGCAACAGTTGTACCAGCTAATCCCATACCTGTACCAACAACAGGGTTAATAATAGGTGAGAGTAAAGCTTCAAGTACACCTTCAGCTCCTACCCTACCCCAATCAAAGCTGTCTTGTAGTCCCATGTTTTGTTTTCTATACTGGTTCCCAATTTCCGCAAGAGAGCCGGTGATTAAGCCTTCTGCCATATCAGCAACTCTATTACCGGGAAATCTAATTATCCAAGGTTGCTTTCGCCAATCAGGTGCCCCAACTTTCTTTAATCCTTTAGCAAGAAGGTGGGGACCAATGCGTTCTGGTAACCAGTTAACTGACCCTCTAAAGAATCTACCAGCTTGGAGCATGTGTTCACTAAGACCAGCCTTGCCCGTAATAGATCGGCTCATTTCCATTCTACGAAGTGCAGCCATCATTCTTTTCATTCTCAAAGCCTGCTTAGCTGTCTTAGCAGTAAGTACAGCGGCGGTCAAAGCAGCACCAGCAGTAGCACCAATACCGGTTAAGGTTAGACCTAAGGATATAGCCATGCTTGCGATGAGGTCCGGATCGTTTATAATACCGTTGATAGTAAGATTCTTAACAAACATCCCCCACTCGTCAAGATTGGTAGATTTCTTATGCCAATCCTCATATGACTTAGTAATAGACATTTGTCGTGATGTGTTTGATATCTTGTGGAAGAAGTCATAAGGATTCCTAGCTTCTTTTACAATATCAGCTAGTGCTGCTTCTCCACCAAATCTATCAGAAAAGAATTGATAGTTATCAAAATCCTTTTCCTTAAACTCTTTCAATGCCTTACTAGTATCCCAAGGTGCATCATACTTGGTATTTAAAAGATCTTCAACACCATCAGCAAAAGAGTTCATAACCGGTATAGATGAAGCACTACCACCAGAAACAAAGGGTGCGGCGGCATTCCATCTAGTGAAGTTCCCAGCTTCCTCAATTCTACTACGAGCAGCAGATCCCACATCAAGCATCCCACCACCATCAAACTGGAGGAGATAAGAAAGATCGTTACCGATGTCTTGCTTATTAGCTATATTATCAGAGAACATACCACCGGTATAGTCTCTAGACATCTGCTCACTCATTGCTCTATCAATATTAAGAAAACCAGTAAAACGATCCTTGGCTTTATTCTCTATTCCTTTATTGGTTAAATACCCAGCATCAAGACTACGAACATGTTCTGTTCCCCAATCATATCCCGCCCATGTCTCCATTAGTCTTGCGCGTTCTTCTGCTGTTGACTGCGCAATATCTAAAAGATCTGGGGTATAATCGAACTGGGTATTTGAAAAATCAACTGCCATTTAGAAACTCCTGTATTTTGAAAGAAATAATCATTATTGCAATCTGTACCTTTGTCACTTAAACATTCCCTTGAGGTTAGGACTGGCTGCGTGTTGCAATGCAGTCCAATCCTCTTTTGGGTTAACAGGTTTAGGCTCCCTTACCCTCTGAGTCCACGCAAGAGGCAGGTGTCCTATAGTTAATCCTATATCTCTTCCTTCTCCTCCTGTACTTCTTGTTACTACCTTAAATAAAACTCTCGCATCTGTAGCTGGTCTATTACTGGTAACTTCTACATACTGCGGTTCAGCCACATAGACAACATCTATCAAACCATACTTTTTTAGTCTATCACTAGGTGTAAACATCATCGCACCTGCTGGTGTTTTAAACTGGAACCCTCGTACTTCCGTTAACTTGGGATATTCTCCTGACTTAGTTAACCTATGAATTGCGTTGATCAATAAGCGACCTCTATCCATCTTCCTCATAGCCTCAAAAGTTTCTGGATCTTCTTTAGAGAGGACTACTACATCACTCATAATTTGTGCCATAATGTTCTTCATAGCAGTAGGAGTAACCCCAGATTGTTTTAAGTCTCTCATGATATCTGAACCCTGAAGAAGCCGCATTGTTCCTTCTACTTCAGTCTTCCTATCTTCGGGGGTTGCATAGTCTAATACTTCCATAACAGTAGTAAGTTCGCCGTGCCTTCTAGCTCTTTCCTTAGCATCTACCTTGTTAGGAATTAAAGACCATGGAGTATCCATATTATTAAATGATGATAGATGTTTATTCCTTTCAAAAGCATCCCTCAGCCCATCCGCATAAGGAACTTTATGATCGACATTGTTGCCTACATGTATCACTCTTTCACCTCCCAGATGATCTGGGGTAAGAAGCCGTCTTCCATGTAGTATGGTTTTAAGATCAGCTCTTCCACCCATTAACGTTTTCATAACATTAATTGCATTCCTACCCTCAGGAGAATTATATAATCTACGGACTCCATCCAATGTATTGTTTAGCATGTACTCATAATCCGACTCCAATATATCTCCTATATCCTCAACTGTCCATTCTTCAATATTATGCGGCAAGTGACCGTGAGATGTTCTTAAGGCTTCGTGGTAATCTCCATTAATAAGACCTGCATCATATAACATTTTATACTCATCTAGTGCTTTTTGTTTTACTTCCTTCTTTGCTGAAGTGACACCCCAGAACCAACCCGCACCCTGATAAGTAGGGGCAGCTATAGCAATCCCGTACTTATTGAACATACTTAAAGCCTGAGCTGCTCGTGTTCCCGGTATAAGGTCACCCTCGAAAAGAATATCCCTCGCCCCATCTGGCTCACTATCCATCCTACTATGGTATTCTTCCGCTTGCTCCGGACCATCTAAACCAATAAACGCATAATCAGGGGCCATCATATCATTCATAGCAAGTACATTACGAGGTGAAATTTCTGGGAGATCTACTTCTCCATGAAGAATACTTGACAAGCCAACGAATACATTTCGGGTTCCACTCTCTGCATCCCTTAACATATCGGCCATGTGTTCTATCTTATCTACATCACCACGTAATGCAATAGCCCATGGGTTGAATGTCGGTTGGGTGTTTTGAAGATAGTCTGTTGCGACTTCCATTACATTTAAACTTTGTCTAGTAAAACCAAGAGAGTTAGAGAGCAGAGAAAGTCGTTGTTCATATCCCTCTGTTGTTCCTCTTCGGTCAAGAAGCTTATACATAGTAGTAAGGGCAGTAAAGGCGGGCAGTAGCTCATCTCCTCTATCATTCCGCACCTTTTCCTCAATGTTAGTTATATCTATTGCATTTAATCCCGCCTTTACCTGTGATCCTATACGATCAAGAATTGCATTTCTTACAGGATTGCCCTTATCATCAACAAATCCTCCCATCGCATCAAGCTTCGCAAGAGTCATAATTGTAGCGGTTTGTTGTACAGTATCCTTTTCAAGATCATCAAATAAATACTGATAACCCTGACCTGCTGTATGTGGCTCAGACGGCAATACTCTCCATGGTGGAATTTCGGCACTATCTGGGAGATTAGTAAGAGATCTATACTCGTCTTCATATAGACCCTGCATCCAATTTCTCATCTGGTCCCACATCACTTGACCGCTCGGGGTCTGATATATCTTTAGGTTTTGGGCATTATTACCCAAGTCCCAAATAAAATCAAAGGGAGAAGTTCCGGCTTTGCCTGCAAAAATCTGCTGTCCTGACATCATTGCTATGAAGTGATCTTTCACTAAACCCTCGTGAGTTTGCGTAGCATTATCTTTAGTACCGCTATCTAGGAAACCCTTCAATCCATCAAAACCTTCATTCCATATAGTGAGGTAAGCTATTTGTTCTGTTATACTATGTTTATCAGGATTGCTAATAACATCATACATAAATGTTTTAGCATCTGCATAGGTTTTGAAGTTCTGATTCTTAAGACTATGGTTCATAAATCTTCTCATGTTTTCCTCGAACCGCCAATGCCGTCCAGAACCTACTATGTCTAGTGTAGCTCCCTTGTTAGCAGCATCATTGAGACCAGCTACTCTTTCCCCAACTAAATCAGAGCCATATAGTTCACTCGAAGCGTCTTGCACGGAAGTACTAGCATACGACATAGGACTTAACCAAGGGTATTGAATACCAGAGAATAATGTAGAAACATTTGAAAGTGAGGTTACAGCCTTCCTGAAAGATGTTGTTATACTATCTTCTTGATCCCCAGTATTCATCATCTCGATAACCTGATCACCCATAGCCATTACAGCTGAGGGAATTATACCATTTTGAAATATAAACTCAAGACCCTCTTTAGCATTAGAGCGTCCTTCGTTAAAGATATCAAAAAGTTCTTGAGCACCCTCTGTTGAATCTAATAAGTCTTGCCACCAATCCTGAGCTGCGCCGAAGTAGGACGATATACCTTCAGACATACTAAACTCAACACTCTCAGGCGTAATCGTGAAATCTACTACAGGTCTATCACTAAGATGTGTTATTATTGCTGAACCCTGAATCGGATGCCCAGATCTCGAAGCGTGCTCTCTATTGAAACGTTCAAAACCCTCATCTAACTTTCTAGGTACAGAAGCAACCTTATTTACAATCTTTCCTATAGCTGACTGATCCCACCAGTCACCGAAGTCCTGCGAAACTTTAGCTATAAGATATGCCATCCTGTTAATACCAGTAGCCTTATCAGCTAAGGTAACTTTAGATCCCGTGGTTTCTTCTACTCCCTCTTCGAGAGCAGTAGACATATTAGTTAATGCAGAGGCCATAGCAGGAAGACCTTCCATTGTCGCCCTCTGTAATCCTTCACCTATAGCACCCGGTGCTCTTGTAAAAAACTCTCCTAAGGCATTCGGAATATCTTCTGTAAACCCTCGGATTAGTTTATCGAAGGCACCACCTAACTTATCCAAAATTCCGGGGTCCTTATAAACTTGTTTTAGCAGAGTATCATTACCATACTCAGTACCCCAAAGAATTTCATCAAATAGCTCATCCGTAACTATTGTATGCTCCCTTGGTAAGGACATCTTGAGAAGCTTTTCAACTTCTGTTCTTACCTCATCTGGATTCAATCTATTAAGAGGAATAAGATCATCTACCTCCAATATTTTCCAAGCTGTCATTGGAAAAAATGTATCTTCTAAGGAAGATAAAAAGTGTAAACTCTCTCCAGCCTCAAAAGACATATCCACCATATCTTCTGGAGGACCAAACATCTTATGATCTATATTTATAAGTTCGCCACCTTCATTAACATCTAGGTAGTTTCCACCAATAAAGAGAGAGTGACTTGGAATTTGTCCACCTATATCCAAGGCAAATTCAGGAGCTTGTTTTGTATAGAAGCTAGCTATACTATTATAAAACTCACTCATACCTTCAAGAGGAGACTCAACTAATTTGTCTTGATCAAAGGGTGTAGCTTTAGCACTATAGTTATTATGCTCATTGATATTACCTAGTAATGTTTCTCTTGAGGTTGCTTGGGTAGCTCGGAATAAGTTACTCTTAAAAACCTCAGCTTCATAAGTATCTCGGTCAATGTTAGTGGGCTGTGCCCACGGATTATAAGTATCTCGGTCAATGTTAGTGGGCTGTGCCCACGGATTCAACCCTTCTATCAGCTCATTATCTCCCTGAAACATAAGTTGGGGATCGTGGGGGCCTCCATGGGGGTTGAACGAGGTCATAGCTGCAAGGAAAGCTTCCTGTACAGATTTACCAGCCCGCGAAGATAAACTCTCTGGATCAGAGAGAGAGTTATAGTTATCAAGAAAATAATCTAAGTTAGATATAGACATCAGTGTACTGCTCCTCTAATATATTCCCCAACTTCTCTAAAGGGACTTGCTTGTAATATCCAAGGATTTGCTGGAGGTGTAATCAAATCGCCGATGAGTGCCGGTGGTCCCATAGCGTCAGCGAGAGAAGCGGCTCTTTTCCGAACCACATATGTCGGAACTTTAGCTGGTGCCGGTGGTCCCATAGGCGATCTTTCCAAATAATCTGGAATACCATTACCATCAGCATCCGGCATTCTTTCCAAATAATCTGGAATACCATTACCGTTAGCATCCCATCCTTCTTCTACCTTCTTTAGTACCAGATTATCGTCCTTATCCTTTAGTACCAGATTATCGGCCGCCTTCCTTAGTACCAGATTATCGTCCTTAGCTGTGTTTTTAGTTACAGCATCCACAAACTGCTTAGCTGTAGGAGATTTAAAAGACTCGGGTATTAGTCCCAGTTCGGTGGCTTCATTAAGCATGAAACTTCGAATCGCCTTCTCTCTAGTTAGCTTATTTTTAATATCCCACTTTGCCTTTTCATTACCCGTATCTATAATAGATTTAAAGGCGGCAGTTGTTGAACGAACAGTTTCCCTTAAAGATTTGTAATAATTAGCCATTGAGTTGTCGTACTCAGGAGCTACCATACTCACACCCCCCTCTCTTAAGGGTGGCATAATTACATCAATGACCGGTGCCATAGGAGCATTAATAGTGATTATTTCATTTTCCATCTGAGCCATCAGTTAGCCTCCTATAGGTTTTGTTAAAGACATCTGTTAATAAATCCTTGTAATCAACTAACATCTCATCATACGAAGAATACTTAGGTGCTTTCTTGAACATGATATCCGTAATGGTACCTACTGTTAGAAGTCCACCACCATCTCGGGTAGAGTCTCGGTCTATTAAAGCATTAGCAATAAACTCTCTTGGGGTATTAGGATCAGTTGTTTTATTATACTCTAAGTTTAAAGTCTCTTTCTCTTGGGTTTCTCTCTTAATAAGAGATTCCTCATACCCATTCATTATACTCTTCTCAGCAACTGGTCGGACATAAACTCTATTCATTTTGAGTTGCTCCAAACTTAGATCGGATAAGAACGGGTAAGAAAATACTGGGGAATAGCCATCTGGGTGCTCTGGATCTGGAAGAGAAACACGACCATTATGTATAACTACATCGTTTGCTCGACCCATATCAACAGTCTTCATTAGGTCATCAAGATGAGAGTTCTTTGTACCATCAGTATCCAGTTCTGTAAAATCTAATCCTGCGAATATCTGAGAATGAACTTCAACATTGTTTCGTAAAGCTCTGTTAACATACTTACCATCAAGAACCTGCTGCAAGGAAGGAACTCTATCCAGATAATCAAGGGCATAAACAGGAAGTTCTCTTGCTCTATTCTTAATTATAGTCTCTTGGGAAGCGGAATCTAAACCCACTAACTCTAGGTCAAGAACATCTCTATACTCTTTCCTTGCAGCTTCTTTACCTAGGGGGTGTAATCTTTCCCTAGTTTCATGATACTCTTTTGGATTGGAAGCAGCAAACTCTTTGGTTCCTATATTAAGTTCCCACAAAGTAAACTTTTCTTGGGCTGGTAACTTTGAGTGAGTTACTTCCCACTCCTTAGACTTTTTAGAAAACGAGTCTGAGTATAGTTTATCTGCTTGTTGAGAAGGATTGGTAGTAGGAATTAATCCCGCCATCTTTCTAAGTGTTTCATAACTTGCCATTTAATCCTCCTTACGGTCTCTGTGGTCCCATACCGCTACGGGCGTATCCTTGGGCAACATTCAAAGCTCCCATCATTATTTCATTCTGTTGCCCCAATAAATTAGCCTGCGTTTCAGCTGCCTGCATTTGTTCACCTTGGAATGACTGTGTTGCTGCTTGGGCCATACCAGTGGAGACACCAGATATAACACCAGATACTAAAGCAGTCTGCATGATAGATGAATCCGATTGCTGGAATAGCTGACCCGGAATAAATTTCTCTTGTCCTTGATATCCGAAATCTCTCTTTGCTAACATCTGTTGCTGTTGTCTTTCGGCACTAACTAGAGAATTAGAGAATTGTACTCCTCTAGATGTCATTCCTGTTTTGGCAGTATTTAATGTCTGCCTAAGAATAGATTGAGCTGTCCCGCTATTGGGATTAATATTCCTTTGGCGTAAAGAAGTCTGAATACTGGAGTTTACTTTTTGATACTGACGAGAGAATTGTCCTGAAGCATTATCAAAGTTATACTTAAGCCAAAACTCTTGCTCTCCTCTAGCCCTGCTAGCAGCTTCACCAATCTTAATATTCTGCATCCACTTAGCAGCATTAGCCTTCGCAATATTTCTATTCTTTATTTGGTTATTAAGCTGTCTATTATATTCCTTCTCTGCATGCTGTGCCCTCTGCATAGCGTTCTGTTGTTTCTGCTGCTCACCTTGCGACAGTGCCCCCATAAGGGACATTGCGCCCATCGCTGCGGCCATAAACATAAATAATCTCCTTTACCAGCTACGGCGGTTTACTCGCCACTTATTTGCAGTGTATATATCTCTTGGCATATCTTTATTTAGGGTAGACCTAGATACTTGGTTTTTCCAGAGACCCATACGACGATCATCATTGAGCCATGTCTTGACTACATTATTTCTTTCAGCCTGTCGATTCTTTTCTATTATAACATCTACATCCTTAGAAAGCAAGCCCTCCCAGTGAGATACAGCTGCTGCTAAGACATCAACTCGGTCATCCTTTGGTAGAGCACCTCTCTTATCAAAGATTCTTGTAAGCTGTTTCTGGTTTTCCTCTTGGCATATAGCTCTTCTATCAAAGACTAAACGATGGGATGCCATAACAGGTTCTAAAGAATCTATGATGCGTGCTTCTTTGCGACCAGAGACTCTGAAGTCTTCGATAGCTATTCTTCCACACACTTCTGTAACTATAGGAGCTAATAACTGACAGTACATAGCATCACCAAAGTTACTCTCGACTCGTATTAGGTTTACGTTGTATTCGTAAGCCATCTTTGCTATCTTCTTTAGGATTGGTTTCTCGTAACCACCCGGATATCCGATAAGCTCATGGATGTAGATATACCCATTGGCGAACGAGGCCACACACACAGCCGTCTCATCCTCACCTCTACCACTTGGGTCTACATACATAACTCGTTGTATGTAAGGAGTATATACATCAGAAACCCACATAGGTTCATAGATTATATCTCCCGATAATCCAAAAGCAGGTATACCTTTCATTGGATTAGACTTAGCCCAGATTATTTTCTCGGGGCATATGTCAGGATTTACATCAATTACAATAAGATCAGATAAGCGAAGAGGATACTTCTCGAAGTCAGCGAGAGTTGTATCGAGTTTATAGTGAAGAGCAAATAACTTAGGGCCGATCTTTGCCATTCTATCAAGCAACACCTCCTCTGGAAATCTTTCTGGTTGCGTTGGTTTGTTTTGTTCTATATTTAAACCTAAGACCCATTCATCAACATCCTCAGTTTCTGCAATACTACTCTTATCGGGCATGACTGCCGGGAATTTTGTTACCTTATACCCCATCTTTAGGTGCGTATAGATAGAGTCTTTAATCTGTGGAGTACCCAAGAAGATAACTCGTCCACCCACGTTACGAATCTGTTCAAACTCTGCTACCTTATTAAGTAACTTCTCTCTAGCATTAGCAGTTTCACAGTTACCTTCTATTTCTACATCATCTGCAATTACAAAGTCAGCATGAGATCCGGTTATCTGTGATCCAATACCCCGAGCAAAGCAAGATTTATCCTGACCAATCTTAGTCCTAGCCTCTACGTTAAAAGCAAAGGCATTATCTGTAGTATGATCACCCGGTCTCAGGTGTTCACAGTAAGGAACAAGATCCAAGATCTTTCTTGTCATACTAATAAACTCTGCTGCTTTGTTACCTGTAGCGGACACCACCATGATGGTAGCATTAGCGTCCCGTAGGAGGAACCACGAGGCCAGACAAGCCGTTATGACAGACTTTCCGAACCCCCGCCCAGCTTGGAGTTGCATGTCCTTAGCGAAGCTCTGGAGCCTCTCAGCCATAGCATACTGGACAGGTGTAGGTTCCCCCAAACCTAGGTGTTTAAAGCAAGCCCAAAGATGGTTCCGGAAATCTTCGAGCATTTCTTGGGGTATGTTCATCAGTCTAGGCCTCCTTCCTAAACGGTATAGCATCTGTCATCTTCTTCTCAAGGAAGTCAAGAGAGTCCGAAGGGATGCCATCCAAAGCCTCACGGTTATCATTGATATACCCACGGATAATCTGATAAAGTCCGGGTGTACATTTACTCTCATCATCAAGGTCAGCCAGCAGGCTATCAGCCAGACGGTCATTAAGTACATTAATTTTATCAGACATCAGTAGGTTGCTCCATCTGTATCAACGGAATCGGCTACTAAAGCTAGAATACTAATTTGTAATTCCGCATTGATCAAAGCAGTTTCGGAACTCAGGTTCTCTTCGTGTATGTGAGTTAAGGTCCAAGATAGTGTATCATCTATTGACCGATTGTATAGGTTATACCCCCGCAATAGTGAATGTTTTATTCTTCCCCACGCCAATCCCCCCGGGGCGTCTGGATCATCAATAACCATGGTATAGGAAAGACTTAATATTGTATCATCAGCTTCTAATCCTAAAGCTGCTCGTATACCTTCGTAAAACATGAGATTATGCTTGGCAGAAATCAATAGCTCGTCTAAGGAACGGGTAAAAACAAACGATGTAAACCTGCAATTCGCAGGCCTCTCTCGCACGAGGTTACTAGCCCCAGTTCTAGATTCAACCTGAGGAGTAAACCCAGTGTCCATCTCCTTGCCCCAAGGTTCTCCAGCGTCCTCTGTGGTGTCATCTCCGGGGTAATAGAAATTGTTCGAAGTTCTCAGCTGCTTCATTAAAGCACCAGTCTCACTATAAAAACCTCGTTGAATATTATACACACTGTTTCCAGTTACAAAGACGCCCTTGTAAGCTTGGAGTTTAATACCTGTATCCAATACGCCCTCTAGTGATGTGTGATGGTCTCCTTTAACCATATTACCCGAAACGAGAATGTTCTTAGTAGGAGTACTCCCGGCTGAGTCCGAAACTAATATACCGTTATTGAATCCATAACTTGGTGAAGCGGGTTTGTTCATAGTAATATTATTGTTAGTAACATTTGTGTTCCTACAGTCATGAATACGAACGCCATTCCTTTCTGATGTAGGAAAATCAATACCATCATCAGTAGGACTAAGATTACACAAAACCCTATTATTAGAAATGATACCTTCGTAAGTACCGGTCATATAAATACCATTATGAGTCTTCCTAATATTATTAGCTTCTATAATACAACCGTTTATTGTATTCGCTCCAACTCCTCTACAGTAGATACCCCCACCACCTATAGCTTTGTTATGGTTAATTGAGTTACCAGAAACCAACACCCCACCACTAATAGAGACTCCCTTACTACCACCCTCTTCAGCACCAGCCGAGACATAGATTGCATATCTACCAGCATCAGGCTGACACCCTTGTATAGTATTACCTGTGATTTTCACAGAACCCTTAGTTCTCTCACATTGATTAAAGTATATAATACAACCAGTAGATACCCCTTCTATATGATTAAACTCATTAGCTGTTTGGATAAGTGTATTGTTTGTAATCAGAGCTTGTCCACCTAATGTATAAATCCCCGTAGTTTCGTTACCGTTTAGTGTATTATTCGAAACAGTATAGCTATCGCAATACCATAGATTAAGCCCAACATAGTTAATCCTATCCTCATTTCCACCACCATCATCATATGCGGTCCGTTCGGGCTGATAAGATACGTAATTATCTATTACTTTAAGATCTCTAGGTACTCCATAACTTTCGTAATCCATATTTACTTGGACTGGGTTGCGTACACCACGGAAAGTACACCCAGACACTTGAATATTTTGACTACCTTGTCCAATTCTAATACCATCCGAGGATCCATTAGTATTAGGATTATTTTGCTGGAAGGTGCAATTATTAACCTTAAGGTTAACTGTGTCGGTTACCCCTACTAACGTATGACTAAAACCTTCAACTGTTATATCTCTAATAGAAATATTCTCAGTGTAGTTAGAAGATGCAGTACCCGGAGTAGTACTCCCTAAAAATATGCTCACTTTCTCCGCCGATATATCTTGGAAGAAACCATTCTTTATAGTAATATTTTGAGTAGGTGTTACTTTTGCCATCAGAGGAACAGCAGCGGCGGAATAATCTGACCTGAAGGGGGTTTCAAAGTTTACGTAAAGGTTCCCTACTTCAAGATTCATCTCGGTAATATAATTCACTTCACCATAGTATCTATTCCGATCATTATCACCGCTAGAGTGATCAAACCATTTATCCGATGACCACATTTTGACACGATCTCCTACACTAAAATTGTCGGAGAGATCCGCTGGCGTAGCGGCATATGCTCTATAGGATCCTTCTTCTATATCCCCTCCCGGTAGGTAGATACCGGACATCCCAATCGAATTACCTAGGGTACCATTCGGTATATGGAATAATCTCTCATAGTTGGATGAGGGATCGAATTGAATTGTAGATCCACCTAAATCTATTGTGAGCCAAGACTTAAGATTAAGTGTTGATGTAACTCTGTAGATACCATAAGGAAAGCGTATCACCTTTTCGACACCACCCCCGGCGTCGAGAGAGTCAATTGCTGCTTGAATCGCTGAGGTATCATCTGTTACTACATTCCCTCTTGCACCGAAGTCCTTGACGTTCACAATCGCACCAAACCGATCATCTAAATCAATTGATTCCGTAGCACCAGTAGCAATAACTTCCGTATTACTAATATCTACAGGTGCAAAGGTATCCTCAGCCCACGCCTTCACAGTTTGGGCGGGAGAGAAGGAACCTAAGCGAAGTTGTACTTCCTCTTTTGTATATGTATTTACATCAATCTCATCTTGGGTATATAATTCATCATTTATATATGTTCTAGTGTATGTATTAGCATCCACTTGAGCCTTTGTATAGACATCTAAGTCTAAAGCTGATATAGTTACTGCACCAGTCTCAGTACCACCATTCACAGTAATAATAGAATCAACATTGGCAGTAGGTGCAGACAACTCAATCCAATTAGCTGCTACACTTCCCGGTGATTCCCCTAAGACATACTGTTTTCCATCATCACTCCGAATACACCAGTCACCGGGCTGAGCAGCAGCACCCGTAGCATCTACAAGGGCTGTCATTTCCGCCTCACTGTCTGGATTAGTTCCATCTGGTTCTGTTAAGAACTCAGAAATAGCAATCCGAGGAATTTGTGCGGTGTTTACGAAACCATCCACAAGATCAGCCTTAGCAAGAAGGCGATCAGCTACCGAATCTTCATCGGCCTTGGTAAGAAGTGATGCGTTTACAAGTGCAAGCTGTGTAGCGACATATATTTTGTCGAAGTAGTTCGCAAGGTTATTAACATTCTCAAGATATAACTTAGGTACAGCATCAGCATCACTAATGGGATCTGCAAGATTACTAAGTTTCATAGTCTTAGCGTCCCAATAGGTACCCGTACCATCCTGATTATTTGCTGTAAGGAACAGAGCATCATCTACATACTTCTCATCAACTAGCCCCTTGGAGTTCAGGGGACAGATACCATTAGCAATACCAACGGCAGGATTCAGTTTGGCAAAGTTATGCCACAATGCATAGTTCTCTTGTGCAAGACGAAACGCCTGATCGGTAGCAAGGTTCATGTTAGCGGCAGTAAGCCTTGAACCGGGCTGGAATTCGTGATGTTTTGTTGAAACCTTTGTCTTCCGTAGAATATATATCTTATCAGTAGGAGAAATAGATGGGAGTGTAATATCATTATCTCTTCCCGTATATGTCCACGCCGAATCACCACTATCTGCAAACATAATCTCATAATTACCACCGCTCACACCTGAAAGTGTATACATATCACTACCCGGTAAGTTAGTCTTTGGTAACGTCCATACATCCCACGCTTCGGAGGCAGTGAAGGGGGTAGTGTCGTTGTTATAGTTATCGGGTGCAATTGTACTAAAGTCAAACTGTCTTACTACAATAATTTCATCCTGAGCAGCGGTTGCGTTTTCCCAACCTCCCGATGGATCATCAGCGGGGAAGAAGGGGTGTGTTCCAGTTTGAATTGTTAACACGTTATCTACTACATCTGCTCCCGTATAGGATGCTAATAATGTATTTTGTGTCGCTTCTGTCCAATGATTATCTAGTGCCATAGTTGCCTCCTATGAGTTGTGATACCTAGTGATAGGTTTAAATTTACCCATAAACTGCAAGCTTGCTATGTTCAAGGGGTGTGGGTTGTCTGAAGAGACAGTAATCTTTACATCTTGTGAAAAACCAAGTATCGGAAATCTAACCTGATGCTCTGTATTCTGTCCAGTTAAAGTACTAGAGCCAATATAATCATCTTCCCATCTATCATCTGCTATATCATGAACAAAGTTCAAAGTCTTCTTAGACCTGTTGTTTACATCTACTTCTACATCAAACTCCTTCGAGTTGTATGTTTGAATCAAACCAGACCTAAGGTTTAATGTGCCGGGTGTAATATTATTAGAGTCATCTCTAAGATATATAGGTGAGAGAACTACAGAACTAATAAACCTAGTACCTATATACTTAACTGTATCTTTAAAAAGAATAGGGTCTCCACTAGGGTTGTCAGGATCCGTAACATAGATATCATACTTACCATCAGCTACATAACGATTAGTACTACTGCTGTCTATCTTAATAAAGTCACCATTACCTGTTATTAAAGTATCATAGAATGGGGCAACATCAAAATCATCACTAAATGTAAAGGAAGTACTGTTAGCTGCACCATCATACTCTACCAAAGAGATATCATCCCCACTAATAACTTTCATATTATCTAATCTAGGAATATTAACATCATGGTTATCTAATTTAAGTCTACTTAGCCAAATATCAGTACGTGAGATATCTACAAAGTTACCATCCTCATCCACAGTTTGCCTTACAGTTTTATCAGACTGTATAAGATATAAGTACTTATCCCAAGATTTTATATCTTCGACATACTCTCCTACAGCGTAACCGCTGCTCAGACCACCACCGAACGTCCAATCAAAGAAAGCATTTTGAACTACCTTTTCCCCAGCTATCTGGTTACGATAACAGTAGATAGTACTAGGAACCCAAGTCAAGTCAGCCTTAACATAGCCCCTATTGAGACCAAACAACATAGAACCAAAGCTAGAGGCAGCACTAGCCTCTAAGTTATCAGGTAAGTAGTTTGGCACATGCTTTGAAACCTCGAAGGCTTGCTCTGTAGCCAAGTCTCTTTGCCCGAAGTAGATAAACAACTGACCCTTACTATAAAAGAAGAGGTTGTTATTCATACCCATCGGAGGAACATCAGGCATCATTGGGTAGTATGCTGTTGGTGCAAACTCTGCCGTCAACGGAGAGATTATATTATTCGAGCCTGTTAATTCATACTGAGTATTACCAGACGTTCCTACAAACAGGAAGTCTCTAAATGGAATCAAGTATGTGATAGGAGTATAATTGTTAGATGAGATCATGAGATCTAATGGATCCGAGTCTACAATATTATCTGGGTTTTCTAAGAAGAAATTATCCCAGTTCCCAGATCTAGATGCAACAACCGTATCCTCATTCGCTAAGAACAAACGATCACGATAGAAAGCCATAGCGGATATTTTACTTTCCATTGGCTTCCCATCCGCAGAGTTGAAGAAAAGACCCGGACCCCTGTTGTTCTCTTCATCTCCACTCTGTCGCTGATCCCATTCTACAGGCTCTGCCTTGTATATTAATTCTGTCTCCTCTAAGGAACTAAATATCACTTGAGGCATTCGATATTTATCTAAAGTAGTTCTTTTACCTTGAGTTCGTATCTTAGTTAAATAAGGAGATTTATCTTTACGAATTATACGATACCAGCCCGGAGTATTCTGAAGAGATGCTTGGGATAGATACATGATCTTACCTTTACCATCACGTCCATAGGTATTACTATCGGAATCTGTATCATATAACGTTTCCAGCACCTTCTCGGTTACTTCTCCTCCATTAAAAGCCACAAGATCATTACCATCTGGAGGAAATTTCATATCAGAAAGCTGTTTGAAGGATTGTCCAAGGTGTAGATACTTACTGTTGGGATATATATAATCCTCAACCGGGATAAATCTAGAGGTGGCTACATTGAGATAGGTGAACACTCCATCACCGCCCGGTAGGTCTACTAAGTCAGAATCTTCAGACTTAACCCTCTGCCACCTAACTTTATCTTTATGCGGGGGTAATTGAGATCCCTTTCGATCTTCATCTCTTGAGAGTAATACATTAGTAGGGCCGGGAAGCTCATCTGTAGGTAAATAATCCCTAACCTCCCAAATTCCAAATCGTAAAGGATTGGATCCTTCATATAAATACCAACCCAAATATGGAATGTTGAAATCGTCCCACCAATTTTGAACGCCTCCTTCACCAGTAACTGGATCTACCACACCGCCGCTTGCAGTGCCCCATGTCTGTGTTATTTCATTATTGATAGAACCACCAGCATTGGTACCTTGTATAAAGGAACTGGGTATTGATGTAGAGCAGAATAAGTTTAAGTTCCAGTCACGGGTATACTCATATGTATTTCCATTCATAACACGTTCTTCGTGATCATTCACCCATACATTAGTATTGGTGTAGGCACCGGGAAATTTCTGGGAAATGATAACCCTGCCAGCATAGAGATCTCTGTTCTCTAAAGAAAATACATTAGGTACAGCAAGCAGCTCATCCCCTTGGTGTATATTAATTACACGGGCCAAAGCATCGGCATCTGCCCAACCACTAGCTCTTTGCTCTGAAGAATAAGCAGCTTCTTGAAAGTCTACTCCTCCTGTAAATGTAAGTGTTTCACCCTCTGCCGCACGAGCTACCCCTTGGCATTTCACAATTGCATGAGCACCAAAGTCGTCGCCTTCTAAACCATTGTCCAATAAGTGATCGTTTAGATTAAACTTAATCTCGGTGTTCCCACTTTCGCCTCCATTTGGCTGTACTATATGTAAGGTCGTACCAAATTGTGCTACATTAGCAAATTTCCCAGAGTGATCGCCATTCATAATTGCATTCCTAAGACTATTTATATTGTTCCACTTATAATTCCAGAAATCTACCGCATAAATATTATCAACCCCTAATTCATCCATTTCAGCCTGCGAAAGAGGACAGAACCATTCTTCCTGAAGATAAAATTCAGAATCTTCATCCGTCACTACGCTTCTTTCCCATTCACGCCACCCTTGCGCCCCAGAACCACCACCAGTAGTACTAACATCTCCCAGAAGATAATAACGAATTGTCTTTGGATCCTCAGAATTATCAGTCAATTCAATATAGGCTAATTTCTCCCTATTCTCTGGTATAGAGTTATCTACAATACAATGTTCGGGCCATAATTTAAGCGTTGAGTACCCCCAGTCCTTAAGGTATCCTGCTTCTTCAAACGCAGGCAGACCAGCATCACCGCCAAGATGCTGACCATGATTCCGTCCGGGTGGATAGTTGGTGTTGGAATTGGGGTACACAGTTAAATACAGAGGATACCTCCTCCAACTTCGCGACCAAGACCATGTGCTCCCTTGTGGGTGGGTTTGGTCACTAGGGGTGGGATCTTCTGCACCAAAGTCAAAGGTTGCTGATGCTGTACCACCAACAGGTGCCAATGTATTCACAACAATCGTATCAGCTCTATCTGGCCCGCTTACCTGCCCATTTAAATCAGGTTCTCCATTCTCCGTGAAGTAGAACTCTGAACCTGAAGTTGCATCTGAACCACCACTTTCTTTCAACCATAGATAATTCTTTGTATTGGTTGTGTTATTATCTGAGTTAACCCCCTTGAGGGTTAGTTGACATCCTAATTCAGTATTAGTGAGATGGGCACCCGATTCAAATTCATTAGGCTCCCAAGTTTTTACACTAGAGTTGAAGTCAATCTCTAATATACCACCCTCATGGGATACAACAGTTTCAATCCACTCGGGACCAAGAAAACTACCAAAGGGATACCCAGTAGGATCCGCATCGTGGTTAGCTGGATCAACTACTGGATCCGTCGTATCAATTGCCTGACTCCCCCAAGTATAGTCTTGACTTTCAACCCAAAGCTCGGAATCATGTTTTCTATCTACAGCTAATGCAGTTAAGTAAGTGATGTCTGCACCCTCAAAATCACAATAACCTTCCCGAGCAGGGTACGAGGTGCCATCGAGTTTCTTTAGAAAATCATCACCCTCCCCACTATGGGTCCACATCAAGCCCGCAGGATCTCGGGATAATCTTCCTTCAATACTAGTAAACCCTGCTGTAACATCCTTATTGAGTATAAGAGTTGCAGAGCCTACATTAACTGTTCTTAAACGATCTCGTGCTGGTATAGAATTAGGATTCCACATTAAATAATTGTAAGTCCTCCAGTCCATAGTACTCCATCCTTCGACAGTGGTTGGGATACTAACAACTGTAGTACCACCTATGTCTTCAGAAGCTGTAATCTTATAAGCCCTATAGGCACCTAATGGAGTGACAAAAAAATCTGCCTGACTATCTGGCTCATTAGGATATTCTAGCCAGTTAACAGGTAGCCCGGTATCTATGATAATGAGAATCGAAGTATTAGCATCTACTTCTGTCCAGCTGTAGTAAAGCTGGTCAAGTTCAGAGGAATCTGTACTTAAAGTACCTAAGTTACCTACCCATTCAGTACCATTTCTTTTATCTATTGAAGATTGAGTAGTGCAGAAGAAATTAGTTAGCTTGTCACATTCTGAAGACAATCGTTTCGAAGGAATCTGTCTACCAACACCCCCACTAAGGGTATATATAGGTATTTGTATTGGGAAATATGAGAGTGCTCTTGTATCTCTAGGCATTAAGTGGTCCTCCAGTATCTAAACCTTCCGGGGTCATTATAATTACCAGATCTATTATGTATATCCCTTAGTTTCCTAGTACCTGCTCCAAAAACAGTGCGTCTCTTATCATCCATATCACTACTTCTACCTTTCGTAGTAAATAATACTTCTAGCTCTTGTAGATATCTGTCGGATTGTACGTCACCTTGAACAATCATTTGATATTGTCTAGCCGACTGAGCCATAATAGCTCGTTGAACCACAGTATCCATATCTTGCCAGTTTACTTTAACCACCATTTCCACATAGTAATCCTTGCTTGCAGTCCATAGATCTGTTTGGTCTGTGACATTGAACAGATACTGAGTAGCTGTATCAGAATCATCAGTAGATCTAGCTACTCCAATAATTCTATAGCTCTCAGAATTAATATGATCAGAGATAAGCTCAGCAGACAGAACATTGGTTCCTAGTATAACTTGTCCTCTAGTATCTAGATTATATTTCTTCATGAATTTATTATTTGCAAGACCTCGGAACTGGAAGTCTGTTAAAGTACGGTCAAGCACACCTTGACAGACCCCAGTATCTACACCACCAAGGTCATCTAGGTTATCTACCGTGGATTCTCCTGCCATCAGAAGCATGTGATTAATCGCATCAAGCTTAGATATCATACCCATGGTAGTTCTCCTATAGTTAAGGGTCAAAGCCTTCCTAGGCCCGTTAAGACCTAGGAAGGCGAATTTTTGTATAGTTTAACTATACTAAATCAAACTCAAGCATCACCCCAAGCGTCAGCATCCATTGCAGCCAGAGTAGCTACAGCAGACCGATCTTGATCCGCAACAGCACCAGCTCCGGAACCA
>Ga0208299_1000967_pt1 | contig 23023 bp, 23 predicted proteins | sample 15_taG_FD_184089 | JGI IMG/M metagenome (GOLD analysis project Ga0208299, IMG submission 184089) | Marine viral communities from the Subarctic Pacific Ocean - 15_ETSP_OMZ_AT15312 metaG (SPAdes) (version 2) | ecosystem: Environmental > Aquatic > Marine > Oceanic | place: Pacific Ocean | collected...
TCTTAGCATACCTCGGTAAGCAGTCTTTCTCAAGAAACAAAATCGGCATGCCTTCTTAAAATCGTTTGTAATTTTCATTCCATCACGCACATAATAATAGGTAGCTTCGCCCGTTCTTTGAAATTCGAGAGGCAAGCTTGCATAAATTTCACCTTGTCTTTCTGAGCCGGCTTTCGATTTTATAATATGAATCCAAGGGTTATCCATAAACTCAATCATCTTTTCAATATTCTCTCTGTTGGAAAATTGCTTGTAAAAAGATATAGCCTCATCATGCATGTCGGCAATGAAATTTTCTCCCTCAAAATTAAGGTCAAAAAATACGGCGCCGGCGCCGACAAATGGTTCAACAAAAATATTAAAATTTTCTGGGTAGTGGTGCTTGAAAAGTTGTATTTCTCTTCGCTTGCCACCAGACCACTTAAACAGGGGCTTTAGCTTGTACTCGCTCATACGGCGGCTCCCAGACAATCAAGGTGTGGACCCAGTAGCCAAAACTGTTGTGCGGTTAGTTGTTGGTAGTTGACAATCTTGACAAAATCCTCTGGAAATTCAATTGAGCACCCCTCGCTTTTGAACTTTGCTATCTTTGAGAGATAGGGCCTACAATCCTTATCTTTTTCATAGTCTTTTTTAGAATAAACAGACCAATTAAGTATGGCACTCTTAATTTGGTATTCGGGGTATTCTTTTTTAAGATATTCTTCTATCATTTTCACTTTCTCAATCGTGGCCGGAAGTTTTTCTGTGTCTAAGTCAATATTTAACTTCAATTCATAATAATAAACTATCTTTTTTGATGGATGGCGGAAAAGGAGATCAATATCCTTCTTTTTCCCCGGGATGATGCCGCTCATAATTCCATGAGGAAGAATCTCTAGGTGCTTTGCCCGGGCCACCAAGGTGGAAAACCACTTTTCTCCGAACTTCCCCAGCTTAATGTTCTTCGATTGCTCGGATGGGAGTTTTTTGCCGCCTGCAAGCCAGCATTTTCCAGATCCCGGCTTAATTGTCGAAAGGCCAGTTTGGAGCACAGCTTCTCGATAAATTGGCTCTACCGTCTCCAAAATATGAGGGTCTAATTCCTTTTGTGCCATCACACCCTCCCCGCAACCTTTGCAAGCGATTCATAAACTTGTGTGAATTCATCAAAGTCAAAGTCTTTTGTATTCATCATTCGATAAGCCTTGACCGTCATAGAAATTTCGTCTCCTGTCAGCCAGCCCTGCTCTTTAAAATCTTTCTTCAGTTCTCGCTTCTGCTCCTTAAACGGTTCCATTGCATCTTCGAGAGCCTTGAGACTGCGAACATACTCAAGCATCTTTTGCTCTTTTGTGCTAACGTTTTCATCCTCCACTTCTGCGTGAATTTCAACTACGTTTTCAAAAATTTCATAACCACTCATCATGATTGGCGTTCTCCTGTTTTGTTTCTAATACTAATATAACATTTATTCTTTGGGTTGTCAAGGATTATTTTTAAAACCATTGACTTTTTATTGTCATGCTCAAGTGACCTCTTTAAATTTAAAGTTCTCCAAACCAAAGTACTCATTCAATTCATAATTTATTTCCTGAATAGACAATGCCCGGACATATGAAACATTGTTATAGTACTTTGAATAATCAATCTTTTTGAGGGCATCTTTGACATCCTGTCGATCAATCTTTAAATACATGGTTGTTGTCTTTGCGTCGGCCCTGGGGGTGTTAATTTCAGTGCACTGGCCACACGAATTGCCGAAGACTACCATTTGAAAATTGGCGCCCGTCACATAATCTGGGCGGCTGACCACTTCTTTTGTATAATATTCTACCTCCACTTCAACAAAATCTTCGCCACTCTTTTCGTATAACAATCTCTTTGTCTTCTTATAGGCCTTCACCTTCTTCATCGTCGGAATGATCTTCTGGATTAAACCATGGTCTGGAATTTGTATTCTTTTCCTCTTTGTTTCCCTGCGCTCCCAAATTTGAAATACGGTGTTAAGTACATCTTTTTTCTTCGGCTCTTCACTGTCTGGCAGATAGAAGCAATTCTGCGGCAAGTCTATCGATGAAATTAAATGAAAATTTTCATCCAAAGAGTTTATGATTGACCACTTTAGCCAAGCTCGCGGAACAAGATAGCAAATATAATCATGATTTTGGGCGGCAGTATTGAAGAATTTTTTGGCGAGAGAAGAAGCTCGGCCGAAGGGCGGGTTAGTGATAGAGATAAGGCCTGTGTGCTTAGAGATGGGCATACCGCCCAGCACGGGATCGTCCGTTAGATAGTTTGCCTCGGTGATGGCCGGGTGAAAAGGCTGGATGTCGCAAGAGAGTATGTTGCTGCCCGGGATTCCAACTCTTTGGAAACCTTTCAAAAATTCTCCTGTTCCGCCACAAGGCTCCAGAATGGTTCTGCCTGTTAGGTCCACATGCTTTTGAACCTCCGAAATGCAGAGGTCGACCACATCTTGCCTAGTGTAATATTGTTCTTTTCCCGAAGTTCGGGTGTTTGCATAGGATTGCTTTTCCTTGTGCCCCGCTTTAACATTATTGTTCAAATTCTCTCCACCTTGCCAAACAATTTCAGCATGTCTACTTTTTTAATATAACACGTTTTCTACTTCATGTCAAGCTAAAATTCGGAAACTTCTTCGAAGACTTCTGGTAGAGAAGCCCCATTTCTCATTGTGCTCTAGCTTTGCCATGTATGGCTTGTTCACATGGATCCGATCATAGTCTTTCACTCCCCAAACGCGGATGCGTGTTAGAGTATTCGTATCGTCGATGACCTCGATGACCCAATATGTCTTGCCGTTCTTTGTTTTCTTTGGTACAACTTTGCGCGGAATGAACCAGACAACCTCGCAGACCTCCGGGTCGTAGTTCGCAATCGGAGGGATAAAGGCTGCGTTCAACTGTTCATAAATTTCTGGCTTCATCACTCTGCTGAACGGGAATACGCCGGTTAGCTCAACGAGGTATCCGATCTTCTCTTCGTCAGTGAAGTCTCCCTCTGGTGCATATAACGCTATGTTCTCTATGAGATTCTTTTCTTTCCTCGGACGATCAACACATATCGCAGACCAGAAGTGTTTGCCTCCCGTGAACCGATCATCTATTAACCCATTGAGGGTTCCAGATAGACAGAGAACGTCGAGGCTCTTCTTGTTAAGTTTAGAGTATGTTATTCCCTCGTTGAATAGAAACTCTTCGACATTGGCGAATGGCCGGTTGGCCAAGATCTGATCAATTGCGGCATCACCCAGGCCCTTGATTGAAGATAGGGGTTGGATCAATGTTTTTCCATCCTCGGAGATCTCCCAGACACGGCCGGATGAGTTGATATCAAGACTCCGGATTCCAAGACCAAAGGATTTAGCTACGTTGATCGCCTTCTCCTTGCGTGTCTCTGGCTCCTTGTCTAGGAAGGCGGCTAACCACTCGACCTGATAGTAGTTCAAAAGCCAAGCACACTGGAAGGAGATGATGCAGTATGAGACTGCGTGAGATTTATTGAAACCATAGCCGGAGAAATACTCGAATGTCTCCCACAATCTTTCACCGGTCTTCTGCTGCATTCCCTTTTCGGTGCAACCTTCGACAAACCGTGAACGCAGGGCGTTCTTAACCTTGGCTTCCTTGCCGGTCCCCTTCTTGGTCAAGACCTTGCGAAGTTCGTTACCCTCGTCGAGGGAAATATCCTTGCCAAGTCGATGAGCCAATTCAGCAATTTGCTCCTGGAAGATGAGGAACCCGAAGGTCTCCTCGGTCACTGAGCGGTGTTCGTCATTGATGAATGTGAGCCGGTGTGGATTTTGTTTGGCATCAACATAGTCGTTGTGGACGTTGGCGCCCAGAGGTCCAGGGCGATAGATGGAAGTAATAGCAGCAAGGTCAATCAAGTTTGTTGGCCTTGCAAGTCGGCAGAAGTTCTGCGCTCCAGCCTCCGTGAACTGGAAAACACCAGCCCACTTGCCTTTATGAAAGATGTTTTCATAAACCTTTTGATCGCTGAAGTCCATCACATCTGGATGCAGGCTCTTATCATAAAAGGCTTTGATGTCTTCGAAGGTTGGGTTCTCAATATTATGATGGCGGCGCAAGATATGATAGATTGCGCCCTCGATCATCTTCAAGGTCGATAGGCCAAGAACATCAAACTTGATAAATCCCATTGGTTCAAGGTGGCGGACATTCTGTCCCTCCGACCACGGAGTTTGGCGAACACCGCCAGAGTTAATAAGTGGCATCCTGCTATTCAAATCTTCACCGACGACAACTCCGCCAGCATGGCGAGAGCAAGAGCGAACCTGGCCATACAACGCCTCAACGTGAGTCTTGACATGCGGATAGCGAGCCAAGAACCTCTTTAATGTGTCGCTGAACTCCATCACCTCATCAAAGGTCGGAGAGTAAATCCCGGTCTTGATGCCATGTTTGAGTTTGGCTGGACCCATTGCCTCGTAAAGCATAACCGAAGTCACATCATTAACTTCTCGAAACTCAATACCATAGAACTTGGAGATATCCTTAATGAGGCTTTTAAGCTGGAGTGTATTCCAGTTTGAGATGGGCGCAACCTTGTCTGCTCCCCAGTCTTCGATGAGCATTTCCTTGAGGCCCATGCTGTCCGAGACATCGTAGTCAATGTCTGGATAGTCAGTTGCGTCGGCGCGCATAAAGCGGGAGAATTGAAGGCCATATTTAAGGGGATCAACCTGCGTGATGTTCAGGGCGTAGGCTACAAGCGAACCTGCGGCAGAGCCACGGCCCGGGCCTGCAAGCATAACCTCGTTGGCTTTCTGGCTGATCTGGTTCATGGTCAAGAAGTATTTTGAGAAGCCTCGGTCTGAGATGACCCCTAGCTCCATTCGCAAGCGGTCAGTGTATTCCTCGTTGGCGCGTAGGCCCAGACGACGCAAACCTTCGATACAGAATTTCTCCAATGCCGAGTCTGCTGTCTCGCCGGCAGGAATCACAAAGTCCGGAAGGCGCACTGTATTGTCTGGAAGGAAGTCAGTGATACGCTCATGGGCGATTTGATATGTATTTGTAATTGATTTCATCACCAAGTCATCGTCATAGTCAACGCCGCAAGATTCTGAATATTTCTTGTATGCCTCCCACATTTGGTTCCCGTTACGAGGGTAAAGTTCATAGCCAATCTCCTCTACGCCTTCGGGAAGTTCGGAGGTTTCGTAACCGGGCCGGGGCTTGCCTAGCCAGCCAAGCTTCTTATATAGCTCTCGGTCTTTCCATGCATCCGGATTGGGATAGTGCGAGTCTGATGTTGAAATAAGCTCAATGCCAAACTCCTCGTGCATTTTGATGATGTACTTGTTGAGTTCGTGTTGTTCCGGAATATTGTTCCATTGAAGTTCTCCATACCAACGATCGCCGAAGATATCCATCATCTGCCTTGTTGTCTCGCGCATGGCGTTGAGGACCGCTAATTCGCCTTCCTCACGGTTTTCCCAGTAATTACCAGCGTATACCCCGCCGAGACACGCAGAGGCGCCTATGACGCCCTTTGCGTACTTTCTAAGCGTCTTATAGTCAACGCGAGGATACCGGTAATAGTTGTTCGGACCAAAAGATTCAGAGATCATTGCAAAGAGATTGTTCAATCCCTCTTGGTCTTGCGCCAGTAGAATGAGATGGCGTCGACGATTGAGGATATTTCGTGTCTGCTTCTTCGATGCATCTTCGTCTTCGACCGTTGTTGCGGTCACATCTTTGCTTAATGTCCTGCGCCTCTTCTTGTCTTCCTTGGCGCCTTCGTAGTCGGCGCGCCAGTCATCGAGGGAGGGGAGGAAGTATGCCTCAATGCCGAAGACGGGCTTAAAATTCTTCCCCTCCTCCCTCATTTTCTTGGCGTGCATAACTTGGTGGGGCAGGCCATTCATATTTCCGTGGTCGGTTAAAGCTAGAGCATCCATGCCGTTTTCAAAGGCAAAGTCCATATGTTCTTGCGGATAGCCAAGCGCATCAAAGATGCTTCCGGCGACCGAGTGAGCGTGTAATCCGACGAACGGAATCTTATTCATGTGTGTTCTCCAATTGTATAAATATTATAGCACATGACTTGCGCCATGTCAATGATTAAATTATTTTATTTTGCCGCGCTCATCAATTTAAAGGTATAAAAGGCATCATCGTAAGTTTTTTGTTGCCCATTAACTGAGATTATATACATCCTTCTGCCAAAGGTGTTGGGAATATCGTAATCTTCCAAGATTATGCCGCTTCCGACCATCTTGGCGCCGGGGTTACGGCGATCGTGCTCGTTGTCATATATCAAAACGTAATCGCCCCTAGTCATTATAGCCCCATAGCGATAGTGACGAGTGCAGTTACCAGCCCAATAGCAGGAATTCCGATAAAGACTAATGCAAAAGGCATAAGCGGGTGGTCAAGATTCATTGTTGTCTCCGGTTTATAAAATTAAAGTTAGTGATGCCAGCAAATTGTTTGTGGCATGAGCTATCATAGGTGCCCAGATGTTGTTGGTCCTCTTTCTGAGATATCCAAATAAAACTCCCAGCGGGAATACAGCGATAATGTGAATGATATCCGCGTGTGCTGCGGCGAAGAGAACCGAGGTAACTGCCCAAGCAATATTGGTTGAGGTCATCTTTTCAACGGCGCGCCAGAGAATGCCCCTAAAGATTACTTCTTCGACTACGGGTGCGATGATGCAGACAGCGATGATAAACGATGTCAAGACTAAACCGTTTCCGGTGGAGATGGCTTCGTTTACAGCTTCTAAGCCGGCAGGGACTTTGGAGGGGAACAGGTCGACCAAGAAGTTCAAAAACAACGTGGCACAGGTTCCAACTGCCGCAGCCAAAAGAACAGACAAAAACAAATCAATAAGCCTGGGTTTCCTTATGGCGAAGACACTGACAATTGTTTCTTTTATCCACCGCAATATTTTATTCATCATCAACTCCTATTTCGTTCCACTCATGATACTTCATAAAGATTGGGTGAGGTCTTTGAACCAACTTTCGATCTTCTGATCCCAAGTAGTCGCAGTATCCATCCCAAGACCCTATGTTGTGATACCATGGGACTTCAACTTTGTTTTCTATATCTATTATAACAGGTTCAAAGACTTTGTCAAGTAAAAAATGCCTTGCAGAATATCTTTCTTCTTTTGGCAGTTTCTCCCTGGGATATATTCCGCCCTCCATAACCTCAGAATTATACTGTCCGGTGCCCTCGCGGAGCTTTCTACGACAAGCAACGAAGTCATCTCGATCAAATGTAAAGCCAAGGTACTCGTTGTTCTTAACGGTCTTCGCGGCGTAGCTCAGCATGAAAGGCCTCTCGCTTGAAATGTCTTTCCTGTGTGGCCTTAAAAACTCCGGGTCATATACACCGTGAGGGAATGCCACATAATATCTCCTTGGGACGACCCACTTACTCAACTTAACCGAAACCCTGAAGGCCGAGGTCGCTCCCCAAACGACACTCCAAGAGAGGCAGTCTCGCTTGCCAACGTCTTTGGCGTGGACCGGAACATAGAATATGGGAATTTGCTTGCGGCTTTGCGAGGGGTAGGGGTCGAGCCTCCTACCAATCCAAACTGGATCCTGAACCCATTCACCGAGCCTGTGTCTTATCAGTGGTGTCATATCGTCGTTACAGACAATCCAAATTGTTTCGCAGCCAGCCCAAGCACACTCGTGCACCGCTCGCTCGACTGCGAGGTAGTTCGGCGCGATTGGCATGAGCGAATCGTGCCAATCCATCTTGAAATCAAGTGGCTGTCCTGCGACGGGGATGATGCCTGCTAAATGATAAGAGCTCAATTAACCCTCTGACCATCTTCTCCAGCTTTCGCAAAGCCTTCCGTAAGAGACACTTTCTGTTACGGCTTCTTCCTCTCCTTCTCCGCTCTTGAATTTTTCTGGCCAATGTCTTTTATTAGCAACACGTCTCTCGTTGAAGGTTTTTAGAAGATACTTGATGAGGCCGTCATAAAAGAGATCCAGATTATCATCTAACCAATAAATATAATTCATGAAGGAGCTCCCGGGGATAAGTCCCGAGAACTCAATATTACCGGCGACTGTTCCTCCGTTCTCCAAATTAATCTCATATGTGGAAAAATCTCCCTCTGGGTCTTCGCCGTCTGCGGGGAAGGGATTCGACAGGCGCGCCTCTTTCAGAGGTAATTCAATTTGCTGACTGGACGCGTCGAGGTAGTCGTTGAATTTGCGGTATGTAGCCAGATAGCCTTGTTTGAAGGCCTGTTGTCTCTCAAATGGCGATTGCATCATTCTTAGCTGCTGCTTGATCCATTCTTTTTGGGCAGAGGCGTCAGCGATTTTTCGGTCGCCGGAACGAGGTTCGGGAGGAACCAACTCCGGGACTCCTAGCGCCTTAGCGAGTGGAAATTCCTCCTCAAACACTTCGGGCTGGTATATAGAAACTCTTCCCTTTTCGAAGCTCGCCTGAAAGTTTTTTAGCCTTCGGAGTTTCTCAAAGGCAGCCTTTCGGGCCTCGTGTTCTGGGGAGACCGTGATCCCCTGTACAGCCATCTCTTCTAATGCATCCTCTAAGACTTGGTCGTATGTGCTGTCTATTTCGTCTAGATCATTCAGCCAACCATCGAACTCGTCGGGGTCGTCTCCGGATCCGGGGGCCATTGTAAAATTTATTGTAGGATCACTGTTCCAACTATTGTAATCTGTTTCCTCCGGGTAAATATAGTGGCCTTTGGCGACTTCCTTGAAAATCTCCTCAATATCGTCGGCCCAGTCGTCAAAGTCTGTCTCTTCTCCGTCTTCGCTTAGAGCGTAGACAAGCCCACCGGGCAGTTCCCAGCCCACATAGGCGCTGTAGAAGAAGTGCCCATCTTCATACTCTTCGAGACTAACGTGTACATTTTCAAGTCCGTGCGCTTCCAAAACTTCATCGAAGTCCTCCTTAGAGGGCCCGGCTGGGTTTTTCTCTGCATGTGAGGAGGCGGTGTAAAATAACCCATTTTGAGGGTTTCGGAATGTATCCATCATGGCTTCTGCGAGTTCTTCGGGCTGCGGGGTTTCGATGTCGTCGGCATCAATTTCTGTTTCATACTCGCCGCTCTTTAACATCTCTATGGCGAGTTTCTTGATATTCTCCGTTAAGTTTTCATCCGTTGGGTCCGAGGTGAATTCTTCAAATTCTTCATAAACCTTTTCATAATCGGCGAAATATCCTCCAATGATATTCTTAACAACATGTTCGAAAAAGTCGTCCTCCCCGATAAAGTCGTCGACGGCATCGTAGATTTCATCCGGTTCTTCGTCAGATTGGTTTCTGTCATAAACCAAGCACATTTTCTTGCCATCGTCTTCATCGTCAAGATTTTTCATCATGATCATGTAGAAAGCTTTGCCTTCGCTAGTATATTTCTTGAAGTAGTTCATGGCTCGCTTGGCGGAAATGCACCACTTTGTTCCTTGCCCGTAATAACAAGACGCCTCTGTTGTGTCTGGCCTTATCATCCAGAAATCATCATTTTCATAAAGATTTGTTGCTCCCTCTTGGGCGATCTCGCGCTTTTTGGCCCTCTGCAATTTTTGGGTCAATCCGAGTTTCTTTAAAACATCGTTGATTTGATCTATTGTCTTGTAGGCGTTGATATCTTTGTTTTTTAATCTCTGGTAGTTGGCGTGAAATTGATCGACAGTGTTGGCGATACCCTGATAGATTGGGTATATCGCGTACCCCAGTTGGGTGTCGCTGAGGTCACCTCCATTTTCTTCGCGGTACTCATCTGTCATCTTCGCGAACTGCTTTGTTGCCCACATCAAATATTTATTTTTCCCAGACGGGTCTCTTTCACTTAACCTGTCAACCCAGTTGGGGTCAACATTCGGATATTTCTTCTTCGCGTCGTCAAGTCTGCCCTCGGCAAGAAGCTGTTCTTCAGTAAGGGTTCCCCAGCGGCGGAAACCTTCAAATAATTGTTTCATTTTATTCATTTTCTATTCTCCGGCAGTTTTGATTCCAAAAACTTTATTAAAGATTTCACATCTGAACCCAAGGGAGGACAGAAATTGGGCGCGAATGAATGAGCAAACTGACCGAAAGAGGCCAGGAACAAGACGGATCCGATCTCGAATGCATGCCGAAAGTGTTCAAAATAATTTTCATTAACATCTTTTAAGTGCGCCATCGTCTTATAATTAGTTATTTTTATACAATAACTCCGTTATTTTTGAACAATAGGACCGAGGATCACAAATATAATTTTTAATAACTTCTTCCGGCGTTTCATAGCAGAATTCAAACCTCTCATCATCGTCGTAAGAGGTTCTGACATCCCTGCTCACCTCTCTTTCTACTGCCTCTATCTTGGGAGAGTAGTAGCGATAGATGTTAGGGTTGTAAGTATCTTTTCCGTTTCGGGCGCCTTTGATTCCTGCGTCCTTCATCATCTGGGTTATTTTAAACTTTGCCATCGTATCGGAATAATCAAAATCATCTATCTGGTTCTCGTCAAGATATGATAACGCCACAAGGTCTTTTCTAAGTCTGCCCGACGTTTGATTTCCGAATCTGTCTGAGGGATAGAAAATAACCTTCTGAATGAAGTCGTCTTCGGTTTCAAATAAATTATGATCATGCTCCATACCAGAGCGAACATGAAACCAATCAATAACTCTGCACTTTCCAATCTCTTGTTTCCTTATTTTCGGGAGGCCTCGGATATTTTTATCATCAAAGACGATTAGCTTTTCAAACTCAAATCTCCCGAGCCTAGAATTACTCGTGATCGCTTTTAAGTGGTGGCCCTGTATGCTCATTGACTCCACCTTGTCCGACATCGGGAGCAACCCCCCCAAAGAGAGAGAGGCCACCAGTCGCTGCCAGATGACTAACCTGTTTGGTTCTTTGACACCGAGGAACGAGAAATCGGGGCGCCCATCAAATACATCAAACTCAAAGGGAATATCGGGCTTAGAAAAAATACAAGTGCAATCGTTATAATAAGAATAAAGAAGGGCACTTAGCCCTCCGCCGACAACAATTGTCTCGTGCCGGTATTCATGTTTGTCTATTCTTTGCACGGTCTCTCATTTTTTCACGAATGGTCTTTTTTGGTTTGGGAGTCTCAAGCAAGACTTCTTTGCTTCCAATCGCCTCTTTAATAAGAGTTTTCAACATTTTAATAAATTTGTCATTTTCCATTATTATCTCTCCTTTATGATTCCAATAACATGATTTTCCAATACTAAATAGATGTTTCCCTCTCCAAAATCAACTTCTTCGATCATATGGGCCAAAACAATAACCTGCTGTCCCGGCGAGATGGGTGGCTTAACATCTGGAGAAATTGATAATACTTTTACTTTTTCATATTTCTCGTTTGTTTGAAAATCATCTGGCAAAGCAATAAAACTACTGCTCTCTTTTGGTGTTCTCTCAATTAATAGGTGCCTATTGCACGGTTCAAAACTCATACTTCCTCCAAACTAGTTGTGCCCCGCAGGGCTTCTAAATATTCAGTTGGCATCTCGCAAGCGCCTCCGGCGCATGCTGATTCCGATTCAAACTTTACATTATTTTCTTCTTCACACATCAATGTCCAGTCGACATCTTGGTATTCCTGGGCTAACTTTTCCCACAACTTCAAGTTATAAACATCTTTTAAACAATAAGTCATATTGCGAGTATTCCCCTCGAAGTGACTGTCCGCGAATTTGATGGCGGCCTTTGCCCACTCTTGTTTGACCGGGGAAGCCTCGTGTAATGGCTCTCCGATTCCCAAAAGACAATCGCTGGCGGCCCAAAGATCACCGCCGAAAGAAGTTAGGGCGCGCTCGATTACTCCAGAAGCAAAAAAAGAACCAGCACCGTATTCTCTCAGGATGTCCGCCGGGTATGGGACAGCACAGAAAGGAGCCTGGGGATAGTCTTTATCCCCCGAGTTTGGAATCAAGGAGATACCTGAAAAATATTTTCTATTCTTATAAATGTAGTCTCCAATCTCATCCCACTCGTTCTCTCTAACGTGTATAGTATTCGAGACGTTGTGACTGAGCCATGGCTGAGTGCATAGTTCTTTATTTGATCCGTATCGTACCCAGTTCTGCTGGGTTAGCTTAACGCTCTCTAATAGTTTCTGAGCATCAATTTGATTTTTTGTTTTTGCACCAACTGGAACTTCACACAAAAAAGTAATTACCTCGGTCACTCCATTCGGATCCCAGACAGATTTCTCAACTGCTCTAGGATTAAATTTCTTAAAATGTTGGACCGGATTTTCTTGGACATTCGCTTGCACACGACGAAAATACCTTTTGGCGTGGTGCGGATGGATTCCAGAAGCAGTGCCAAGAATGCAACTAGTTGATCCGGCGGGTTTGACGCAGGTTGTTCTAGCAGCCTGATTGATTCCGATAATGGAGGCTACTTCTTTATTTGTATCTTTAACTATCTTGGCGCCATCGCGTTGGATTTGGGGATCAAATAGAACTTCTGGATTGTCCATCATGCCAGTAATTGAGACCCCAAGCAGCGCCTCGCGCCTTGTTATATTCTCGGAGGTCTCTCCCAAATAAGGAAAACTCGTGTAAGAAGATTGAAGAGTGCCAATGATTGCAGCTGCGCGGCAAGCACGAGCAAAGTTTTCTGGCGTGTTCGCCTTTTTGCCGTTGATCTCAGTTAAATTGCAAAATTGCCAACCTGGCTTGCCTGTCTCAACGTCAACAGGGTACAGGCCGATCTCGACGCAAGGGTTGAAGCCCATCTCTTTGCTGTCTGCCCAGACAAAACCGGGTTCTCCGAATTCTCTAACCCAACCCATCAACTGATTGAAAGCCTCTTTTGAGGTCTCATTGCGGATGAGGAGGGCGCTGTTGTTTGAGCGGCCTCGTTGCGGGTTTTCCATCTGCCAAGATCCAGTCTTAGCTTTTGCCATCTCTTCATCATCCGGAGAGAACAGGGCGATCGTCGCAGAACGACGGACGCCGCCCGAGATAACAGCATCGGCGGCATGCATGATAATATCGTAAACATCGATGGGGCGAAGGTTAACTCGGTTATTGAATCCCAGTCTGTTTTCGAAGACTTCGCGTATCTTTTCAATTGAGCGGCGTAAACCCCCAGGGCCAGGTGCTTTTGAACCAGAACTGAGAGGAGAGCCGGCAGGTCTAATCGCTGAATAATCAAAGTCTACTCTTATGCCGACATATTCATCAAATTCTGGATTACCGCCAAAGTAACTTGCAACGAGAACTCCTATGGCGTCTGCCCAACCCTCGATTGTGTCTGGAACAACAAATGATTTTGAATTTGCCAGTCTACTTGGGCGCGCCACGACAGGAAGTTGCTCAATATGATGCTGTTGAACCGAAAAACCGATACCGCAACCACACAAAAGAAGATACATTAGCTCCTGGAAGGCCCTCGGGCGGTTGATGTGGCCAAATCCGCAGTTATATACTCTGGCATTGTGTTTAAAAATTGGATCTCCGCCGAATTGAAGGATACGCTGAGAGCCGAGAACTTCTTTCTTTTGTACTGCAAGTTCGGCTTCATCGATCAGGGTCTTTATCTCTTCATTGTCCTTGAATTTCTTCCTGTGCATGTCAAAAACTCGCGTTACTTGTTCTTTCCAAGTTTCTCTGCGGCTTAGGTCTGATAAATACTTGGCGTATTTGGCGATCCTGGTGTATTCTTGTAGTGTACTGATTGACATTATTTTTCTCCTCCGTTCTTTACTTTTTTGTATAATGTTACGAGCTTCTGCTCCTGCCTCTTTTTTGCCTCTTTCTTAACTTCACCAATAGTCTCGCCAGTGGACGATTGAACATTAATAGTGATGTTCCTAGTGTCCATATAGATTGGATAAATTATTCCGTCTACTCCGTTTCTATTCTTAGCAACAAAAATACGCCCAGAATTCGACAACTTGTCTTCTGCCGTCCTAGATATTGAAAAAATAAAATCTGCAACAAAACATTTATTGAAAGCTTCCGAAATTGACTCCATGGTAATGACTTCGGCGTTTAATCCAGAACGATTGGTTTGTGAGGCTGTCCATACACAACATCCGTTTATCTGCGCAAGTGCTCGAAGCTGTTCATAAATAGTCTCCAGCTCATGCCTTTTCTCCCTTAAAGTTGAAGTTGGGCGTAATAAATCTCCATAGTCTACCAGTACCATGTCTGGCTTGAATCCGCGATTTGCTAACCTCTCTAGGTGGTGCTTTATTGTGTTTGCGCTCGCTGATTTTGTGGGATATTCTTTAACAACGAGCTTCCCCTCTAGCATCTGCACTTTTTCATAGATTTCTTCTTTGAAGGCATGCAGGTCGTTGAGCGGAACCTTGGTTATACAACTATCAAACCGTGATGCAACGACGGTATCAGATAATTCGAGAGTGTAATAGACAACATTCTTCCCTGCCTTTAGAGCCTGTGCGCCAAGGTGCACAAGAGCCATTGACTTTCCGGCGCCCGTTGGAGCAACGACCACCCCAAGCTCGCCTTTACCCAATCCCTGATGGGTTATCTCATCTATTTCATCCCAGCCGGTAGAGATCGGGTTTCGAGCCTTCAAGATAAAACGTTGTTCAAAGTCCTTTACATAATCATGACCAAAGTTAGAGTCAGATCCCAGCTTGAGTGCGTCATTTATAACCTGTGAGATTTCATCAAAAGACGAATTCTTGAGAAGCTTTACAGACTTCAACATCGCCTCTTTTAGTTTCTGCTTTCTACAAAAATCTAAGGCTGTGTCGATGATATATTTAGAATCCTCTATCTGCGTTTTGGATATTCTCGCGAAGAAACTTCTAAGTTGTTGTTGGACCGGCTCTGGCTCACTAGTTATTCCGGTTCTCAAGATGGAGGTCATAATCTTTTCTGTGGGGTGTACGGAATACTTTTCTCGGTACTTCTTAACCAACCTTACAAAAGTCTGGAGATACTTCAACTCCAAAAAATTAATATCTATAACCTCGAACATTTGATCTGCGAATGGTCTATCCACCAAGATCAAATGGCACAAAGTTTCTTGAAAGTCTTTACCGTATTGGCTAAAGTCTTCTTTTGACATTGAACCCCCCACTATTACTAATTTAACACATAAAGCTCGCCGTGTCAAGCATTACTTGTTATTCTTTTGAAGGTGGCAAACAAGTCTGAAGTATCCCAGTTTCCGAAGCCGTCTTCCGCCATGCGCTTAATTACTTCCGTTTTATTAAATTCTGGCTTGAAATTGTCAATTATGTATTTTACCCTACTTTTATCATTAATTGATATTGACGGCGCATAGAGTTGCATGATTTTATAATTTTGTTTTATTACTTCCTCAGCCTCGCAAATTGCGGAAAAAGCCCTCAATCCAGTATTGTCATTCTTACAAAATTCAATAAGGGCCGGGATTGTAACCGACTTCTCTTCTGCGAAAAACGGGAAGCGTTTGGATATTGTTCCGAGGCCGACGCCCCTAACTCCCGGAAGATTATCGGATTTGTCTCCGGCCATGGCCCTAGCAAGGGCAAAGTTTGTTGGGTGGATTTTAAATTCCTCCAAAAGCCTTGGCTTATTAACAAACTTCTTCTGAATTGGTCGATACAGAACTGTCTCGTCATCACAGAGTTGAAAAAAATCTTTGTCGCTTGATATGATCATTTTCTGCCATCCCCGATAGTGTGGAGATTGCGAGACAAGCGAAATTATATCATCTGCTTCGGTGGCGTCGGCCATTAGCTGGATAACCGGCATAAAATTCAGCATTTCCATAAGTCGATATTGCTGCCAAACCTTATTTTGCATCTCTTCGTCCTTGGTGAGCACCCGGACATCCCTGTTTAAACGAATTGGCTTGCGGCCTTCCTTATAGTTGGAATTAACCGTCTTCCTGCGCATGGAACCGCCGGCGCCATCCCAAGCGATGACAATTTCGTCAGGCTTCATCTCTCGACAAAGCTTTTGTAGAATCCCGAGGAAGCCTTTATAGCCGCCTATAGGTTGCCCGTTTTTAGACAGGCTTGGGTTGACGATATAAGCTCTAAAATACGCGTTTAACGCGTCGATGATCATTACTCTTTTCATTATATTCCTAGTATACCCTAAGTTGGAGTGCTTGTCAATAGAAAATTTATATATTTGAGCATTATTGCATCCCTAGCCTCTTCGTCGGCCGCATTCAGCCATATCCACATCCAAGTTTTTTTGAGATTTTCAATATTTTGCTTATGAATGGAAATTTCATCTTCGAACAAGGCTATCTGAATTTCTGAAATTTCAGAAATTTCTACTCCCACCTCGTTTGCGATCTTATGCAGAGATAAAATCCTATCTTCCTCTGCTGCCTCTGTCGCTTCTAAAAATTTCTTTTCTTTTTCCTCTTTTTCGGCCAGAGGTAGGTCCAGAAGTTTATCGGGGTGGGTTACTGTTGCTATTTTTTTAAAAAGGTCTCTTGTTTCTTTTCTGGAGACTTTTCTCTTCTTCTGTGGGGGCTTCGGATTTACCTTGGGGGCCTGGAGCCTATCAAGAACGCCCATCTCTCTGGCCTTGGCGTCGAACGTCTCAGAAAATTCATTCATCTCCAGATCAAAGAGGGTTTTGTGATATTTTAAATCATCTTCTAGAAATTTAAGCTCCGAGAGGAGTTTATCATATTTCATTTTTAATAATTCATCGGCCATATTATAAAGTAGTATTTTGAGCGTTCAAAAGAAGACTACTCTTCGGCTTCGTAAAAATCCTCAGCCTTCCCTTGTCGATTGTCAAATTTATAAATTACTTCTTCATCGATGATCTGATAAACTCTTTGCCGAAACTTATCATCTTGCATTTTTTCAACCCACCTGGATGCTTGGAATTTTTCGGCTGGACCGTCTTCAAACACCATAGTATACCAAGCGCCTGACTGGATAATTTTGTCCGATCCCTTTACTGCATCAAAGAGAGACTCATCATCTTGAATGGCGACGTCGTCGCCTCCCCACAGGATACGGAAATTACAGCGCCGGCCCGAGGTGCCAAATCGGGACTTTTCAAGTTTTACCTTGACTTCGGATCCAATGCGAAAACCGTTATCGTCAAGAACGAAACTTGCTTTGGCCTTGCGGCCGGTGAGCCAAATTCGAAGAGAATAGGCATAACTCATGGCTTTTCCGCCCGGAGTCACATATGGAGTTGTCATCGCCTCGGATGCAATTCTGGTAATATTCGTCTTTAATTGATTTAGGACGAGAAGCGTTGCCTTTGCGTTTGCGATAGGCAGCGCCAACTTTGACATAGCCCTTGCAAGAATCCGTGCTTTCATGGCCATTTGAGACATTGGGTCAAAGCTGCCCTGAACCTCACTAATGGCAGGCGTGAGTGCCAGCGAGTCCCAGATAAATAACATCTGATTATCGGATGCCAACAACTCCTCAATCGTTTCAAGAACAAACTCTACAGACTGGGCCTGGACATAAAGAAGCTGACTCAGATCACACCCAGCGTTAGTGAGAAAGGAGGGATCGATGGCAGACTCCGAATCAAAATAAACAACATCCATACCCATCTTTTGAGCATTGGCGGCGATCTGTGCTGCCATATAAGATTTCCCGGTGGCTTCGAGGCCGGCGATTTCGGAAACCTTCCCCACTGGAATTCCTGCTAACTTTCCTCGGCAGATGATTGAATCCAGCCAGCGTGAGCCTGTTGGTATCCATTGAGTGACTACTGTTGGGTTTTCCTCATTTAGGTCGTGGGCAACGTTCATGCCTGCTTTTTTGTTGATAAGCTTTCGCATCTCGTTCATAGAGAGTTTTCCCGTTGATGTTGATTTTTTTGCCATTTATTCTTCCGCAGCCTCTCGTTTTTCGCGCTTTTCACGAAGTTCCCGGCGGAGCTTGCGGCGCTGAACGTTTTTTTCGTGTTTCTTCTGTTGCTTTGCAATCCTTGCAGTCTTTGCTTTCAACTTTCTCTTTGCGCCATTACGAGCAAGTCGAGCCTGCCGTCGTTGCAGATATTCTTTTGTCATCACGTTTCCTTATAAAAATGGGGGGCACCTATTTTAAGCCGGGTGCCCCGAGCGGCGGGGGGTTATTAGCTTCCGATCAACTCATTAAACGCACTAACCACGTCTGGAACAGCATTGTTCGTCGTGGTGGTTGCACCATCAACATATACTTCTGAATCTTCTCCTTCGAGGGAGGAGATAAAGCCATCCAGTGCTGTCTGAACCTCTTCCTGTGTCTTTTTAGGGAAGAGACCATCGATGTTCGGAATGTTACTCATTAAACGAGAGCACTCCTCATCGCCTCCGACAGCATCATCACAAAGTGGCGAAGTCCGGCGGCGGGGGGTTAGTGTAGTTTTGGGAAAATTTGCACCCGGTGGCTTTCCATAAGTGAGAGTCAGGTCGGTTCCGTCATCGACATCTGTAATATCTCCATACTCTGGGTTGAGCACCAAATTGAGCAAAGATTCATAAGCCGTTTTGCCATAGCCCCAAATCCGAATACCCTGATCCTCTTCTGTGCGAACCATAACGGGACTAAAGAAGCGTTGACGAGGGCTCAAATCTTTTGCGAGCTTCATCGTATCTGGATCTTGCGTCCGGTTAAACTCCTTCCAGAGTTGGTCCTTAAAATTACAGATTGGGCAAGCCTCTCCGTGATTTTTATTTGGGCAAAGCAGGCCACCTCGCTGATCCGGCCCCAAGTTATAGTGAAACCAATAATCTTTGAAGGGGTCGCCGTCTTCCGTGGGGACAATACGAATTATTTGAGTACCATCCTGCGGGCGCCAGAAGGACCCTCCTGCTTTTCCGTTGTTTTTTACACTGTCGAGTCGTGCTCGAATTTTTGCGATATCTAATGCCATGTTAATTTTCTCCTTTTTTGATGAAATTGTGCCATTGGCTAAAGTAAAGACGACAAATCTCTCGTCTTTCTATTATATAATATAACATTTTTTTGAATGCTTGTCAAGCATTATTTTCATTTTTTTCAAAGTTTTCAAGACTCTCAATATTGAACGTCTCAACCTCTCCAATGATCGTGTTTTTGTTAAAAACGCGAAATCCTTGTTTATCCAAGTCCCAAACAAGGTTGCTTCCTTCAGCAAGATTCGTCTTCTTACCGGCGTTCTTCGTCTGAGAGATTAAAAATCCCTCCGGAAGGTCTTTGAGGTCGACAAACCTCATTGTCCTTAAGCTTCCGTCTTTCTTCTTAAATATTCCTAAATTTGCTCTCAATCTTCTTCCTGTATCTGAATGTGTGGTGTTCTTTCTATAACATATCCCAGATCATAATCATAATCTGTTGAATATACGGCGTATGCAACGCTGATGTCTTCTGATGCCTTTGATTTTACCTGAACTTTGAGTCGGCCAAAGAAGTCCGAATCTGTTCTCAACTTGTTCTCGTTTATACTATAAATATAACACTTATCGCGAGGGTTGTCAAGGGAAAAGAACATCTTTTCTTCATTCTTTTCTGCGTCAAATATTCCAATCGTTAGTATACGATGTGTTTCCTTGGGTTTCTCTATTTTTCCAATCACCGGTTTTGTATTATTAAATACATTTATCATATGGAAGGTCGATGCGAAAACTTCGTTTAACTTGTCATAGTACCCAATAATTGGCGCGCCGCCCAGGATACTATCTAAAGACGGATTAGAAATAAGACAAATGTCATCGAAAACAGCAGAGCGAGCATATTCTTGGAGTACGCCGCAGACAACTCTGTCCTGCATTTTTTGAATCTTATTTAGGAGGCCGTAATCTGGCTTAATATAAATAATTGAAATTGGTAAATTCTTAATCTTTTCCAGAATCTTCAATGAAGTGCAAGAGACCTTGCCGGAGCCCCCGACGATAAAAAATGTCTTCCCCTTCATCCCCTTAAAGAATGTCTTCAATCGCGGAAAGTCATAGTTTTCGTATTCTTCCGCCGTCTCAAGTACTGGCAGCTTGTAGCACCTCTCGCCATTCAGGTCGACATCTATTTTAAAAATTTTATACTGAGGATACTGCGAAAGTGCATCTGCTATTCCACATCCCGCTGCCCCTAAGCCAACTACGTTCATATCTTCAACCTCTCAAGATTACCAAAATTAATTCCGGCACCCACATTAACCTTAAATTTACCAAGGGCCGTATTAGAAAAAATATCTATGATTTCTGGCAATCTTTCTTTGTCTTCCTTAGAAAGGTCAAGTACAATAGAATCATGGATCGGGAAAGCAACATATGATTTACATCCTTTTAGGTAATTAGATACTTTAATCATTTGTCTCAGAACATTTTCGGCACATGTTGATTGAATAATGTAATTCAATGCGGTTCTCTCCTCTGATGGGATCACCTTGTCCCAAAAGGTTCTCACTTGGCCATGGGTGAAGTGCTTTTGTACCACCGACTCGCGATCATAAGCTCGGGAAGATAGATAGTCTTGGCTTTCGGGATTATATAACCAAGCAAAAATCCTCGTTTTCGCTTCGTCTCGGGTCACGAGGCCTCGGTATACATTTTGGATATTCCATTCGTGGATATCTCCCTCCGGCTGGGGCTTTCCCTGTAAGGCGATCAGCGTCCTCAGTTCCGCAGCGTTATAATCAAGCTCCACGAAATAATCATTGTGAGGCTCGATCACGCAGCGAAGTTCCTTCTTCAAGGTTAAGATCGGAAAGCTCTTTGGCTCTGTTGTTAGTCTCCCTGTCTTGGTCCCATAGATATTAAACTTGCAGGAGTGCTGTATCTTATTCAGCTTCTGAATGAATTTGCGATGGTCCGCTCTGAACATGGAAAGGTTCTTCGGATTTATATTTAGCCTCCGATATTTCATGTCCTCGATGATCTCAGTTAGGGAAACGAGATAGTCGTAGTTTTCTGGTCTCTCGTAATTGTCAAAAACGTGCGCGCATATCTGATTTTTAATCTGGCAAAATTCAATCAGGAATTTTTCAGGAACTAAGTCGAAAAAACAGATCTCATCGAGCGATACACGGGCCGTGTTGAACGACTTGATGAAAGCCTTGAGTTTATTATTTGAACGCTCCCAACGCTCTCTCAGAGCCTCTGGACAGGCCTTATCAAGGGTTATTCCTCCACAATATAGCTTGGCGTATTCAACCTCCCTTCCGCTGAGAAATCCTGAGTATGACCATGTGTGAGTCAGGTCATCTGATAAGTCCCCGTTGAAAACCAAGTCATCTTGATATATACCGACGCAATCTTTTTTGTCGTCGAGTGTTTGAAAAAGCAATTTGTTCTCTATTTTAGTTTGTAGGATTTGACCACTTCTTGAATATATCTATCAAATTCCTCAAAGGGAAGAGGATCTTGATCTCGGTAGTGGACCTGATTGAGTTTATAATAAAATGACCCCTCAACAGAGGGAATATCTTGGAACACTTTATTAATATAACCCATAGAGCGACGAATGTCAACATGTTTTTCATATTCTAGTGATTTTTTCTTGATTCTCTCTAGCTCGTTTCGGTCAAAATCAAGGTTCTTCTCGGCATTCTTCAAATCAATATAAAAATTTAGCCAATACCGGTCTGGGTAGTTTTGATCAAACTCTTCTTTAGTATATTTTTGACGTCGGTGGCGCGTTTTCTTTATACATCCATTAGGCTCAACTCTTGTCGTCACAAAAGACCGGAACCTGTTGGCGAAATCTCTGTAGGTAGTAAAAGCAAGATTCTTTAAAATTGTCAAGTCTTGGTTATGAGCGCTCTGATAGTTGTTACTGAAAAAGGTATATAAACCACTCCAACTTTCTTTTCCGGTAGTTACCTCAGAGGCTAGATTGAAGACTAGGCGCCATGGGGCGTTATAATCAACAAAAAATCCATATTTTTCGGCGATGGACACATAATATGAAAAATATGGATTTGCAGAGAATTCCTCTTTGTCTGAATCTTTTGAAAAGTCTAGATTAGCAATCTCGACACACAGGCCGCTGTTTCTGATATTTGATTGACTAGTCAAACAAAAAGAGGAAAAAGTAACTGAGTTCACTTGGTCTATAATCATCATCAAATGTTCCCTGAAAGCCCTCAGAAAACTATCAAAACCGAAAATCTTGTCTTTCTTATTAAACTTTTTGAGGTATGCAGGAAAAGACCTCTTAAGCGCTGTTTCTACCCACAAATTATATTTTGTGTTTATATCCTCGAATGATTTATAGGCCTTCATATCAGAAATAAAAGGGACGTCGGCAGGGATTTTCCCAGTGGCCACATCTCTTCTTATTTCTCTTTTCATAGATTCGAAAGCAGAGGAAACAAATCCAAATGATGAATTACTGCTATCAGTAAAAGAATTAAATAAAATCTTTTTTGGAACTACTGCAAGAAAATCTGTATCTATCCGGCCATACATATAATTTTCATATTTCTGAAAATTCCTGATAGGCAGTATGACCTTGGGATCCAGTGATGCTGCTGTGCTGGAAAAAGCAAACTGACTATAGATACTGCGCTTGCGGAACAATTGTTTTGCGTTATCAGAATTTGAAGCATTGTGGCGCAATTTATTTACTTCTTCTTTAATATCAAATGGCATCTTTTTTCCTCATTTATACAATTACGGCTTATAGCCGGGGGTGTCGACTTCCTTTGCGTTGGAACTAGAATCGCCGGAGCATGCTGGGCTTACCGATCTTGGCTGCGGAGTGCAACCATCACCCGAAAATTCAAAGAGGGCGGTGACCTCTGTCCCGAATTTTCCGCTCTCTATAAAACTTTTAACTTTTGTTATCAGGTGATAGCCGCCCAACCCAAGCTGATTTGAAACTGATAATATATTATCCGGCTGTCCTATTCCGCTACCGAAGCCGATCGGATTAATAAATATATATTGTCCAGGCCAAAAGATTGTATTTCCTATTAATTTTAAATTAACGTTGTAGGTAGCCGCCAACAAAGCTAGGGGATTTAAAGAATCTTGCTGGATTCTTGCTTCTCTCAAATAAGGTGCGTCAACTTTAGAAAAAGTGACTTCCTTTACAAGGCCCCTATCTGCACCTAGATAAAGGTGGGGAACTCCATGGTCAAACCAATCTCGGTGCTCTC
>Ga0208299_1000972_pt1 | contig 22970 bp, 29 predicted proteins | sample 15_taG_FD_184089 | JGI IMG/M metagenome (GOLD analysis project Ga0208299, IMG submission 184089) | Marine viral communities from the Subarctic Pacific Ocean - 15_ETSP_OMZ_AT15312 metaG (SPAdes) (version 2) | ecosystem: Environmental > Aquatic > Marine > Oceanic | place: Pacific Ocean | collected...
CCAATCATCGTACTGGAAGGAAAGCCAAACCTGTCGGCATGAATGATGTACTGCATTCGCAGAGCGTCTATGTTTCTATCTCTGATACCCATAATAGTTCCTTTTTAACCCGTTTACGTCGGAGTCACGTTTAATATGCGGTTGCCAGCGATGCGTCAACCGCATCAATTTCATAATGATAAATGATATAAACACTACAAGCTCCAGAGCTTGCTGTTTTCATACTAAGCTCTTGATTTACTTGTGGGTGCCGTATACTCGCCCCTGCTGGAAGAGTCAATGAACTATTGGCCGCAACATAATGAGGTCCGAATAGATCAATAGCGGCAGAGCCACCGCCGGGGTCATAAGTACTCTCTATACTGACTATCTCAGCCGCCAAGCAAGTGACGATCAAGGAGTCAATAACCGATATGTGTCCAGCTCTTGCAGGTACTAATTGCTTGGCAGTATCAAAGTCAGTTGCTGACTTTGTAAACTGAAAGTATTCGTACCTGTTGTCCCTAGCCCCTACTAATTGAGTAGGTAGGACTGCCGCTTCTGCCATTGAATTTCTCCCGATAAAGAGGGGCTAGGACAACTCCTAGCCCCTCTCCACTATTTACCGACTAAGGTCACGGATAACGAAGTGCTTAGAAGCATCAACAGTACCCAACTGGCCGTAGTAGAAAAGCGTAGCATCATAAGCCGCTACGTCTTGACGACGATGCAGAACATTGCCATCGGTGTCATCGAAGTCCCAATCAGCCAACTGATACATCGCCAACTGCGATTCATCAAGGCCGAAGAGGAAATCGGTGTCAGTCGAGCCAGCGGCATCACTGATCTGACCATAACGAGGACAATCACGATCCCAAACGATGGGAACGCCTGCCCAAGAAATGGCCGTAAAACCACCCGGTAGGTCCATGCCCGTAGAATAGCGACGATCTGGAGTCATCATCTGACCGATCTTGCGCCATTGCGTGGAGCTAGTGATCATCAAGCTGATCTCCGACTCCGAATTCTCTTCAGACTGCAACAAGGCGTTATCCAGCAGATCTTCAGAAATCCCTCGCGCCGTTCCGCTGTTGCCAAGGACTGTAGAGTTCCATTCGGGATAAGTAGCCCGAACAATACCCTGCAAGGTTGACGCATACGTGCCATCGTCAACAATGCCCAGCAGACCCATCATCTCATTTCCACGGTTGCCCTTGCGGAAGAGGTAGTCATCATCTGCAACAGCAGTAGAGGTTCCAGTGACTGTCACCGCAGTGCCGCTGGTATTAACAGCGGAAACGGTCATATCCCCATCGTGCTGAGAGCCGCCGGTCTTAGCATCGAAAGCCTCGATAACCATACCGATTTTCATCTTGTGACCGGCTGATACCGTAAGCACACCACTGCCATCATCGGCGGCAGTACAAGCCGCTATCGCGCCCGTCCCATCGCCAAAAAGCTGACGATTGACATCATTACGCAAGTCTCTGCGGATACCATCCATCTCCGAGCCAATAGCACGGATAAAGGAACCGCGATCATTGCGACTAGCCTGGATAACCGGATGAGTAACGCGCACCGTGCCGTAGTTATGAGCATACCCTATGATCAACTCAATATAGGTTTGCGACTGCGGCGTGGGCAACGACGGACCGCCATCGGCATCAGCGCGAGCACCAATAGCCTGTGACGGGCGAATGTTCACCGGAAGACGGGCATGACGGCCCGACACATCGGTTTTAGAAGTGTCTCGCTCCAACCTCGTCATCAAGACGCGCTTGTCATTGATAGTCGAGGTTAGTCGAGGCAGGTAAAACTCTTTAAGGGCAGCATTAAACGCATCATTTCCATTAGTATGCGTTACTGCTGACCCAGTGTAAGCACTGCTAGCCATTACTGATTACTCCTACCGCCTCCCATTGCTTTGTTTATGGCCCTATCGCCAGCGGCTAAAAAGTTTTTAACAGAATCTTGAAAATTCTCAGATTTAAAATCCATATCTTTTCGATTTGGATCACGAAGCTGATCTTGAAAAGACTCTACCGCAGACTGACCAGAAACGCCGTGTTGTATTGGCGGTGATGATTGTTCGTTAGATTGTTTTTCTTGCACATACTGAGTATCATTTTGATGCCCAGTCCGAAGACGCTCATTGTTCACTTCACGAAAAAGAGCTTTAGCGTGATCCACGTTAAAGTCATTACCATATCTTTGCATACCGCGAGAAGTAACAGCGTCACGAAGTAAACCCTGCATAAATGGATCTGTAACGCCAGCTTGTTTGGCTAGGCTATCCATAGAAGAGTTAAAATCATTAACAACTTTCTCATTGGCATTTTGAGATACAGCTTGTTTTAAGCCATATAGTTCTTTTGCCATCGGCACTACAGCTTGCTTCAACTTGTCATCTGCTATTTTACTAGCAGTGTCAACGAGAAACTTAACTGCCGAAGGATCAAGATCTTTATTAGCTTTTAGTATTTCTTGCTCTATATCTTGAGGTGCTTGCTGTTGGTTGTTTTGAGCATTACCCTGTTGGGCCATTTGCCCTATAACACCCTCTAACTGAGCAACTCTTTCGCGTAGTGCTTGAGAATCTACAGTTGGCTCCACTTCGGGAGCTTCGCTGGGCTGTTGCACTTGCGGTTCTTGCTGCGGTGCTTCACGAGGCTCGCCAATGCCCGTTGCTTGATGATATAAATCATCAAACACTGACTCATCAACGGTCTCAGGTTGCGGAATTGCCGCTTCAGCAGACTGCTCATCGGCAGGCATCTGATTCGCTTCCGTCATTTGGAATCTCCTAGTTATTTAGACTTACGTTTAGGATTACGTTTAGTCATTGTTTTTCCCATAGACTTTGCATAGGTTTTTGCTGCTTTCTGCCCTGCCTTAGAATATGGGAAAGTCTTTCCACCTACCTTTGGCATAGTATTTCATCCTTGCTGTGCTGGTTGGTTACCCATTGCTCCTGTTTGCTGCATTCCTTGCGTTGCACCTTTTGGCGCACCTTTAGCCGCCTGTGCAGCTTGCATTGCTTTTTGTTGTTCTTGCTGCATAACCTGTTGATGCAACTGCGCTCTTTGTCGAATAGTATCTTTGACTCCATCCTCCAGTGCTTCAAAATCGGAACTAAGCATATAATCTTTATATACAGAGAACTGGACGGAATGATTATCAATAGGCTCCGGTGGAGGAACTTCTTCTCCATTCTTAAGCCGTTCCAAGTATCGACGTGCTTTCTTTGCATCTAAAGAATACTCAGAGTCAAATCCTTTAATGCCTAGTTGCTCTAGCAACTTACCGCGCACGGCAGGGTTGCGAATGTCACCTAATAGCCCTTGCTGTGCGGCTTGCATTATCTTCTGACGATGCGCTGATTGAGAAAAGTCCATACCGATACCAACGCGCACTGACATATCCGTAGCCTGTATAAGATCTGCACCTTCGTAATAAAAGCTTTCTAACTCGCTATTTTCTCCAAGTATCTTAACGATACGAGGCTCTTTCCAATACTTAGAAATATTTAATAGCTTTCGACGCTCATGCTCTGCTAAACCGCTACGCCATAGTTTTACAAGAGGTCCAAACCTACGAAAAGCCTGTTCTTGCATTGCTTCAATAGCAGCACCTGTCTCTGGACCGGGAGGAACATCGCCAGACAAGACTTCCCTAGCGCCCGACACTAGCTCCATGTCGGACTTCATCATTTCGCGCTCTTGTATTACTTGGTTTGGTAAGGGAATACCCTGCATTCTTTCTGGCTTAAATCCACCAGAAGTAGAAGGAGTCCACCGTAGCACCAATCCAGAACGACCATCTACCTTATTAATACCAGAACCTTCTGGCACTAACCATTGGTTAGAGATCATTTGTTTACGGTTTTGAATTATATGGGAATCAATAGAGTTAATGCGCTTTTGCAGAGGAATCACATCTCTCAGCAAGGAGCCACCCCAAAAAGAGCCGGGAATATTACGATACTTTAAGTGTGTGTAAGGCAAAAACTTATCACATGAATCAAGGTTGCCTTCGTATAAAATCTTGCCATTGGCTACAATTATAAGAAGGCCTTTTTTCCATCTTCGATCTGGAACATGACGGAAGAACTTAACAAGGACATGATCTTTTGTTTCGGATCTTTCTGGCTGAAAGAAAGACTGCATTCCTCCGCTATGATCTTCATGCTCAAGATTCTCTGCAACGATATCTTGAGCTTTCTTGCCAAACAAAGCCTTAACACGATCCAAGTCCATAGGATCGGTCTCTATTGCATAGCGAACTTCATCCATAGAGCGCGCTGGCATGGGATAGAAATTCAAAGGAGATATAACATTTTCTGTTAAATCGCCCAAGGAATACTCGTCGTAGATGGGCCGACCCGCCTCATCCACATCATCGTCCTCCCTATCCATATAGACAGGCCGACCCAAGTCATCAAGGGAATGAACTTGGCCTTGAGTTAAGACCTCGTTGCATTCTCGGCAACGCTCTAAGGCTGTAGCTGTAGGATAAGTGGCACCGCAGTTAGTGCATTCAAGGACATCATCTTGAACTGCAATAGAAGAGATTTTCTTGCGAGGCTTCCGGTATTGATTGCCAGCTTTTGCGTCCCACGTAGCAGATATAAAAGCATTGCCTGTGGTTACCATCCATAAAGCGGCTGGAATCAAGAGCCTTTCTTCAGTGCGAAGACGTTCAAACTCAGAATGGAGGATACGCTGCGCTGCCCTAGCCGCATCGACATCGGGAAGATCTTGCGTAGCAGGGTCTACAATGGGCTTAATATCACCAGAGGTAAATATATCAATAGCCCGATCTACATGCTGGACAATAATATTAGTTACAGGCGTTGGCACCCACTCATCCAGAGCATGCTTTACAAACTTACGCGCATGGGGCATGTAACGAACCCACTGGTCACCGCCGTAGAAATGAATAGATTCTTTAAACTCTTGCTCAAGACCCAACCGAGAATGAGACAAGTAATTCCAAGAATCTTCAACAAAAGAAAGAACTTCTTCTTTTGTTCTTGGCCTTTTCTCTACAGAGGAAACAGGTGCTCCGTTACCCGATGCTTCTTCTTCCATTCCAAACACGGCATACCCCCAATATATGGTATAGGTATAATGTTTAAAACTATATCTATATTGTCAAGGGTTATTTTTTTACTATCTTTGGCCTAACCATTCCCAGTAAAGGCTCAAGCGCAGGGTCATCATACGGACTTGGAAGGTTTTCATTAATATAAGACATCTGCTCAGAACGCTCTGCCCACCAATTCATGGCATATTCGCAGAGATCAGTCCAGTCAGTAGACGCTATAAAGTAAGTGCTGCACGATGGAAAATACCAAGCCGTGCCTTCTTCTTGGTCGGGAACTACAATAAAGTGAGCATCTGAAACAACATAAGGCTTGATATGATCTAATATGTCATCCCATTTATTCAGCTTTATGGGAAGCTTGTCTTTTTCTTCTTTTTTATGCTCTTCTACAATACGAGTTCTAGCCTCTTCTCTTTTATCTGGAGTTCCTTTTCCATGAACAGAAGGGCCGACAGTATCACCGCCAGACATTGAAATAACCTTACCATCAGCTGTAACTACAGAACAATCATTCGGATTAGTTCCTCCACCTACTCCAATAAAACGATCTGTTGGTTTATTCATGTTAATAAACTTCCCCCTCTACGTCACCCACCGAAGACGCTTGCTCCCACTGTGAAGGACTAAACTGACTAATCTTGCCTTCCATTTCTGCTTGTAAGTGATTGTAGCGCACTGCGGTAGCTAATTGCTGGTGTTGTTTAATTAAATATTCTCTTTCTTTTCTTTCATAATTCAACTGACGCAATAGAAAAGCAATGACAAATAAAAAGCTAATTAATACAGGATAGAATACCCACAGATTCATACCATTGCCTCCACGGTCGCTGCGTAATCTGGTCGCTCGTCAAGCTCTTTTCTCCTAGCTTGCTCTACGTGCTTGTCTATTACATTAGCAGGCTCTGCATCAAACTCATCACCGAACCCATCGCCTACCTCTACGCCATTCCACAATGGCTTAAGCTCGGTGTGCTTTGCCTCATCCATTACCAAGTGGACTCGCAGCATTTCAATGGCAATGACCCAAGCCATAACGAGGTCATCATGCCCACCGGGAATAGCTTCAAATTTAGTGCTACGAAGGACGAAGGTTTCAAACTGCCCTACCAGATGTTTCGACACAGGTATTGCAGATCGGTCTTCCATCCATCTCCGCGCTTGCGAAATAAGGCGATGCCTATTGCGAATATTAGTATTGATGCCAAGCTTAATAGTGTGCTTGTCGTAGGGTTCGCCCATGTCTTTTTGTTCAAAATAAATATTTGTATACCCCATCTCATGTAAAACGCGATTAGCACCGCCATCTTTGTTGTTTTCTATCCCAATAAGCGCATTGTTGTAATAAGTGCCCAACATAGCCGCTAATTCACCAAAGGTGAAAGGATCAACCTTGCCCTGTAGCTCTGCTACTTGCTCGCCAGTGCTACCCGATAAGACTTCAAGCACGGAGTCATCGCCATGCTCAAGCCCCTCGGCAGGGTCACCGCCAATAACATAACTCTCAGAGGGAATAGGCTTAGACCAGATCCTTAAATCATATGCCATTATGCTGCCTCAAGGATAATATTGCCTTCTTCATCATACATTAACTGCGATTTCTCTTCTGGATCAACAATATCTTGTTTAAATGTGCGAATAAGCTTAGTGGGGAAAGCTAACTTAACACCAATCGGAACAAACATACCATAAACACGCGCATCTACCTCGTCTTCATCCCACTGACTTAACAATCTATCTTTAGAAGCTTGCGGTATATGCGGATTTTCAAGCATAGACCACTGGTGAAAGCTTATTTCTTTGCTATCGCGCACTAAATAAAGGTCTTCATAGATCCAAGGGATGCCCTTACCTGCCTTTTCATCATAGATTGGAGTCATTGTGCCCATAAAATAGCCGTTAGTATCCGCTAAACGAGCAACACACTCACCATAAACATCCCTAGGCTGCACTTCATCGTGGTGAACCTTGTCTAATCGTACACCTTGGAAGGTGTTTCTTTTCTGTGTGGAGAACTTAACCTGTATCCAAGAGCCATTAGTAAAGCGAATCTGATGATCAGACCACCCATTCTTATCTGTATACTGGCATTTGTCATCAATAAAGTTCCATAGGAACCCCGATTCATCCGTCCCAAGCACCTGTTCTACGATAGTCCGCTCTATAACATTAATAGAAGTCTCCTCAGTGTCTGAAACAACCCACATATGAGGAGGATGATCATACTTATTACTCCAATGTTTAGTGACAGGATCTATTTGTAGACAGTCACCTACATCTTCCATAAGGCCAGCCACCGTCTTACCAGCGCGGTTACCTGCCGTAGCCCATTTGTTCCTTGAATGGTCCATTAGAAAGGCAAACTGGGCTGATCCAGAACCCTCACGGTCACCAAAAGGCTGCCAACGATAGAAGGGGGAGTTCAAAAGGCCAATAATATCCTTATAAGCCTTGGGGTGCGTAGACTCAAACACATCATGGAGATGCGGCTTGTGAGCAAGCTCATAGGCCAGCTTTGCAATAGGCTCAAGCTCAGAAGTTACCTTAGCCATTAGTATGACCAGATACTAGGTCGAGGAAAGCCCTCAACATCATAAATGCCATCTAAGTGAATAAACCTTTTATCATGGTCTCCACTCTGTGAAATACCAAAGCCATAGAAGCCACTACCCGGCTCAAGGGCAATAGATAAAAGGCAATGCGCTTTAACACCACTAATAACAATATCAGCAGCCAGACCTTGGCAGTGCGCTCCTACCCTTCTGCCCTGTGCTATCTTAGCTGCTTCTATGGGATGGCTTATACTACGAAACCCACTAGAGACAGTAAGGGGGAAGCCACACTTGGTGCGTAGTGATTGAAGGCTATCCATAAAGGACGGCATCATTCCATTGTCTCCAGTAGCACTGCACTGCATCTCAGCATAGCTGAAATTGGGCCAGTCGCTCCACTCACTCTCTTTCATGTCAATAATCCTAAGAAAAGATCCCAATCCATGACAACCATAGGTTCCTTGCGGTCACGCTTAAGAAACAAAAGGTCATTATCGCCCTTCCACTTCTCTAGCTGTGCAAATCCTGCACCATCTTTACGAGCCTTCACCTCTGCTCTTAACTCTTTAATATCTGGAGAGAGTGCTTCAAGAGTCCCATTCTTAACAGGGATAACAAGGTCACCAGAGAATTGACCGCCAGCAGCACCAGACAACGGCACGCGCTCGGCATAGACACCGCAATCGCGCAACTTATTAACAAACTCCCGCTCAACGCGAGATCCTTTGCTTCTGCTCATTCGGCCCATTAAGTACATTTCCTTATATAAAACAGCAGTATTAATACAATATAGCGACAATAGACATCATTGACAAGACCCCTATATGTATTATCTTTTAGAGCAAAGATAATACATACGACATCGACTCCCGTTCTATCTGGTGGGAAAAACGGGAATATCGAAAAGACATGAACGAAGACGTAAGACGAAGGGCGCACCTTCGCTGGGCCTTAAGCCACCCCCCAATAGACTGAGAACAGTCTATCCAATAAACAATTCAATCCCTCTAGGATCACCCACTGAGGCAAAACGCTCTGGCAGCAAGGGTGCGGCAGTGAACCACGTTACGGTTCGGGGCTACTATAAAAAATGGAAGGCAAAGGTAACCACCAGCGGTAGGAGAGGCAGGGGGGATAAAAATCCGTCTAAAGGGCTGTGAACGACTTGACTTGTCACTAAAAGATATTATCTTTGTTGGTAGGTGTTCGCTGAGAATCCTCCTTCAAGGTAGAGCATCTTGATCTATCCCCCACCAAGTCCTACGGCCTTAACAGGTCGTAGGGTTTTTTATACGAGGTAGCCGTGAAAGACAATAGACCGCCAGCCGACAAATCCGCGCCCTTCAGAAATAAACCAGAAAAAAGGGAATTAATAATTGATATTGTTGCAAAGTGGAAAGCACTGCCAACGGAGCTTAAAGAAGATAAGTCGTTGGGAGAACTGGCTAAACGACACGGCATAACGCCAAATACCGCATTCTACCACACCGCACGATCAGCAGAAGTCTACCACCGGATGCTAACAGAAGTAGCCGGAAAAGGCATAGACGAAGCACCAGAGATACTAAGCACGCTCGCCAAGAACGCTAAAGAAGGGCATACCCGATCAGCTGAAGTATACTTAGACTTTGTTCGTAAGACATTAACAGACGATAAGCTGATAGCACAAGTAAGACCACCAAAACAAATACAAGATACACTAGAACAGATCGGCAAAGGCGCTACCGAGATGCTGGAAATAGCAAAAGCGCTTTCAAACCCCAAAGAAGCAAACGCCTACCTACAGTCCCAAGCCATTGACGGCGAGTTCGTGGACATCCAAGACTCCCAACATTTTGAAGAAATTACATCCGAGGGGTCAAACAATCCCCCAGTATGACTATGCTGAGGGGGAAACGCCCACCCCCACGGGGTATAGCTTTCTTCTTTACGTCGTTGTGTCCCAGCAAGCTGTGCCACTGTCCCGGTCGCGGGACTGCCCAGCGCGCTAACCTCGTCTTTCCTCTGAGTCTGTCACACGGTCCTCCCCCTGTGCTAGACCCACGGTGCGACTTTCCTATTCCGTGATAGGACTGCCCTCGTCACAATCCGAGTTAGAATACAGCAACTGACCCGCTGCAACGCGAACAGCTGCGTTTCGCTCCACGGACACACAATCGCTTCGATTACCTGTTGCGGTAGACCGAAGCTGAATCAAGACAACAGCACAAACGTCTTGATTCGACGTCCTTCCCGAGTTGTTCGTCTGCGACGCGTGATCGCCTACGCGAACCGTTCTCTGTTCAGCTGAAAGTTGATCGAACTTCGCTTCGACGCGATCCGTGGAGACGGTTCCCGCGGGTCTCTGCGAGGCTTCCCACAACGTCCGCATGAAGCCGCGGACAGCCTTAAGAGCATGGCCAAGGTGGACAAAAAGAAGAAGCGTCCACCTCGTCCACTCTTCCCGGCTCGCCACGAACTACACAGTCCGCAAACAGCAACAGCGCGGACTAAGCGTGTAGCTCGGTGGAACAGACGACCCCAAAAGCGTTCCCCAAAAGCCCCACAGATGGATTAGAGAGTCATCGCACGGCTAGTCTGTTCCAGCCTTGCCTCGCGACGACCTCGCCCTTCGAATCGGGCGTTTTCTAAATATAACCGGATCGCCTCGCGTGTCGAACGTGTTTAGTCTTCTCCACACAAGAAGCAGAAGCGTGTGGAGAAGACTAAACACACGCGAGGTGTGCGTCGATCAGGGGCGCTGGAGCGCGAGCAGTTCTCCCGACTTGGGTAGCCCGAGATGGTGCTGCACATAAAGAAAAAGCGTGCAGCACCATCTCCTATCGCGCCCGAACCGCACAAAAAGAAAAAGCGTGCGGTTTAGCGCTAGATGGCCCACCCTACGCCTCACGGCTATTTGTCAAGGAACCGCGGGTCCCAGAACCTCAGATTCTTTCAACAAAACGAGCCGTTTTTCGTGCGAACAGCCACGAAAAACCAGTTTTCTTGAAACAATCTGAGAACCTCGCCCACGAACCCTATGACAAATCGGGCATCCGGTTGTTTTTTTAACTGTTTTTATTTACATGACATTACAAGCCGTAGACTGCGACTTGGGTGTCAAAAATCAAACCTTTTAGTAAGGAGCTTCGACATGACTAAGAAGAAAAGCCTCGGCAGCATAACGAATCGTGACCTTTGGACTCGGTGCGGCTTCGCTGAGTTTACCAGTAGGGCCAAGGCTGTTGCTTTCTGGAACGCCTGCAAAAAGCGCAACTTGGCAGTTGAGGGCGGTCAATACGCCTCAGAGGTTTCGGGCTGGGGCTTCTACTACGTCGCTAAGTTGGGTGGCAACGCCCAGCAGCGTCTCGATGATTACACTGCTTACGTCGAGCGACTTGGCAGTGATACGCAATCTCCGGTTTGCGGTCTACTGGCCGCAGAGGAAAGACTTGACCATTTCGCACTCTGGAACGACTTCGACAAACGCCCTCTTAACTAACTAAGGAGCTAACATGAACCTTAATCGCTTTTACTGGAGTGTCGTTGACTCGGCACTCCAGTTCGTGGGGGAACAGTTGTTCGCAATGGCATCTATGAGCAGGTGCTTTCGCGCCTTTGCAGATGCCCACACCATGATTCGCAAATACTTCACCACTGTCGTTGACCCGGACGAAGAGCTTGAAGTTCTTGATGCCGAGATGCAACGCGAGAATGCTTTGGATGCCGCCGTTGCCTGTCGTTATTCGGGTGACGAACTTTCGTTTCCTAAATTAGAGGGGGAATAACTAAGATGAATACTCAAACTAAGGAGATCACCATGAAAGCTTTAGCCTTTGCCGCTGTTGCCGCCGACCGTTTCAAGACCCAAGTCCTTCCCGATCTGCACATTCGCGCAATGGAGCTACAGACAGATGCCGAAGCATTGAAGGACGCTCTGGTCATCCGCTTCTCCAAAGATCCGGTTGTGATTCACCGCTGCTCTAGTCGCTGGCATGAAGCTTCGCTGGATGCTCACACCACGCTTTCCCCCGAAGACGCAGCATCGGATCATCGCCGCTCCAACTGGGTTCAGAGCGCGGAAAATAGCCGCTATGACGCTCTTGCCAAGCGCTGGGGCTTCTCAGCGGTAGACATAGGCCTTTGCCCAGAACCCACCTTCGTCGCACCTGTCTCCGACTTCGACATGCCTTTGGAGCATGAGAATGAAGCTTCGGAGGAATATCAGTCCTCTTGGCGAGCCTTCGATCACATCGAAGCTGAAGAGGAATATCAAGCCCGGGTTCACAAGCAGACCGCTAACATTCGCCGCCATGCGAAGAGCTTGGCAGTGGGCTTGGGATCATTTGCTGGCTTGGGAGTAGTTGTCACTGGCATCGTCGCAATGGTCTACCTTGGCGGCTGGCTTGGCACCATAGCAGCACTCTATGCTCTGGGTGCTATCTTGGAAGTTGTAGCATAGAGCAACGAGCAAGGCGTGGGGCATCTCGGCTCCACGCCTCTTCTCACCTACCATGAAGCATTTTCGCTTCGTGAGACCTTGGAGGTTTACCTTGGTTAGCATTAATAGCAAGTCTTTGCTTTTTGATCGTCCGATAGTTGCGCCCGTTGAACAGGCTTCGGCGGATACTGTCTATCCCAGCTTGGAGGGTGGAATCAACCCCTTGTTCTTCGGCAACGATGGGTTGCAAGAGTTCCCCGTCCTTGGCAGGGATGGCGAGACTGTCATTGACCATGACACTCACCTCGTCAATGTGAAGCCGCAGGTAGCTTCATTCAATGGCGTTTATGACTGGCGCTGGGACGCAGAGCACGCGGAGCACGCCCGGAGCATAGCCGCGCAGTTGTCGATGACCCACAACGGTCCGCAGGTTGTTGGCATTGACCGCCACGGCTTGTTCAAGATCTGCAAGCTTGGAGGCCGCAGGGAAGGTTTCTGCTTTGTCGGTGGTGTCGAGCGCAACATGCTTAACGACCGGGAACACGCTGTCGAGTGCGTTGCCATCATGAAGCAGAAATACGACGAGCAAGGTCGCGTCATACCTGCCAACAATGGCTTTGACTCATTGCTCGGCCACAAGGTCACCGGACTCCGCGACATCATCGACATTACCTCGGAGGTCACGCGCAAGCCATTGGACGAGGTGCAACTGTTCCTCGCCGCTGGCAAGCCCTCATCGACTGAAGAGGACTTGCTGGCCGCAGAGCGTGAAGCCGATGCTGTAGAAGAGCAGCTCAACTTGGAACGTCGTCGAGAGTTGGCTCGTCGGGAGCTTGACGCTTTGGCCAAGAAGGCAAAGTCGATTCCGAAGTTTTTCAAGGGCCGCAAGAGCACGCTATGGTCCGAAGCGTGGAAGAGATTCTTTCGCCGCCGCGAAGAGTTCGTGGGGCAGGGTCTCATCTCCGATCCCATAACGCCAGCGCAAGCGGCTCAATACCGCAAGCGAGGCGCTTACATCTATTACTCACTCACAGCAGCCCGAAAGTTCGCTCGTCTTGCGAGCAAAGCTGGCTACCCAGTGCTGAATCGATCTTACTACTGGGAGTCGGCAGGGTTTAATGCTACTTCCTCTCGCAACCGCAACGTCATCATCACGCGACAAGAGTCCACGGGTCACCACTACTGCTTGGTCAACTGTAGCAGTAAAGACCCCAAGAACGAAGTTGAGACTTGGTTCGCAGGGCGCTGCACTCCGTCACCTTACCGTCGTGGTGACTTCAAGCGCAATTACAGCGCGGTGCTTCGTTGGACAGGTGGGGATAAACCCGAAAGCCGTGGTCGCTACGATCACATCTTCGGCACCACCTTCGGCAACCGCTGGCTCGACGATGAGCATCTGGAGGTTCGCAAGCTTCCCATCGGCAAGGGCGGCTTCTGGAGTGACTTCCGTGCCGTTACTGACGAAGAAGCAGAGTTGATGCTTCAGATCTTCTTCGGCTCTATGTCGTTTAACACTGGCGTGGACAGCATGATCGTCCAAGCAGTTGCAGACGATAACGAGCGCTTCGGAGAAGACCTCGTCGGCGGCTACGAAGCTACTCCGCTGGAGGGGGAAGAAGGTGAGCAGTCTTACGCTTGGCACGAACGAGAGTTCGATGCCGAAGCAGATATTCACCTGTAGAGCAAGATCGGCTTGGGTGGTAGACTGCGACAGTCTGCCATCCAAGCTTCTTTGCTCTGGCCCCACCACCGTCAAAGAAAATCCACTTCTATACCCGGCAAAAAACCGCCGGGTATAGAAGTGGATCGCCTTCGGCGATAGTGGGGCCAGTGGGACGGAACGTATGCAGAGAGGGGGATAAAAAGTATGGAATCATATTATGATATATGGAAGCTCGATACGCCTCCATATTTCGAAGTTAAAGTGCTATGCAGTGTGTGTAATCAAGAGATAAAGAAGTGCTCTTGTGAATACTGCGAGGACTGCGAAGAATTAGAGCAAGATTGCGTCTGTCATCGCTATCAGTTAGCTGCGATGCTTAGAAGGGGGAAAAAGATAACATAAACCCTGGTAACTATAGGAGAATGCCATTGCGGTAATAACGCTGGGGCTTGCGCCTTCGTGGTAGGGTAGAAGCCAAAAGGGACTAAACCTCCCGGCCTGTAATCAGCATTAAAACCACACCTTGTGCCTATTGAAAGTGCCGGATCGTCTGTCTGTGCGGCCATTGGAGACTAACTCCTATTCAATTATACGGCACACGAACTGTCAGAGGATGCCTCAGAACGCTCTGCTGGCTGGCAACAGACGACACACGCCAGTATGACCGAGGTTGCGAGACAGTTCATCTCCACACTATCCCCATTGGAACTATTATGCCAAACAGAGAAGTAAAGAACAAGAAAGAAGCGTATGCCGATCTTGTGCTATTCCTCGGAGAAGATACGGCTAAATCATTGATAGGGGGAATAACAAAAGATCTGAGTGAGGGGAAGAAGGTCGTTATCCCATTAGAAGATGACGAGTGGTTGACGTTCACTGGCCCAACAAAGGAGAAGAAGGCCAAGGAAAGAAGACGTATGTATGCACTTAGAAGTAAGCGTAAAAAGTCTAAAGGTAAACCAACTTAAGGAGCATAAAATGCCAAGAACGATGTCCAACCTACCGCATGAGGTTGAGGTTGAGCTTATCTCACCCAAGAAAGCGGCTGAGTATTTAGATGGGACGTTTAAGCGTAATCGTCCTATTGTTAGAGAAGTAGTAGAAATGTATACGACTAGAATCGAAGATGGTGACTTTCTTAACGCCACTGCGATAGTCTTTGCATCAGTTGCCAATGAAGACTTGGTGCTAGTAGATGGGCAGCACCGCCTATCTGCACTTTCAAAGGGTAAGAAAAGCCTAAAGTTTACAGTGCAGACTTACTACTTAAACAACGAAGAAGAGCTTGCCACCCTTTACGGCACTCTCGACATAGGCAGGGCGCGTAATCTGAACGACAGTGTTCGCGCTCATGCAATGCCAGAAGAAACAGGTCTCACACAAGTAGACAGCACAAAGCTTACCAGTGCTCTCAACTTTGTAGTTCATAAAAGGCCTGCGTTTAACATTAAAGGGAGAATGTCTGGGACGTTTCACGATCAAATACTACGAGCTAAGGAATGGCTCAATGAAGGTATTTGGTATTTCGATACGTTAAAGGCAGCTCCCCAGCCGATGAAAACCATTGCATCACGTAAGGCAATAGTAGCATGTGCAATGATCACATTAAGGGGGTATCCAAGTAAGTCTAAAGCATTCTGGAGAGGAGTTCTACTGCTGGAGGATACCAGCCCCGATGATGTGCGCTTTAAGCTTCACATGAAACTCGTAGATATGTTCACGCGATCTAGAAACACGGAGGCTAAGTCTACGCATATAACTTGCTGGCAATGCGCTTCCATTATTGCCAGTGTATGGAATGCTTATATAAGCAATCGTTCTATGTCGGTAATAAAAGGTCTTACGACTATCGTCTTCAAACGCTGTCGGTGGAAAGAAGAGAAGATCCACGGCAACACTAAAAAGGGGGATAAGAAGAGTGAGCCTGTCAAAAAGAAAAGCTGAAGACTTAGACTTGCTGAGTAAAATATCCGAAGCCATTACTCCCGGCTATAACACGCCGACGAGTCAAGAGGCGGCAAAGAGTATCGTAGATACTGCCGCTTCTTTGAGGGGGAGGATTTACTGGCACTTGTTAAACAACGGCCCTAAGACGAGCCAAGAACTCGCCGCTGCGCTGATGATACCTCACAATGGCGTGTGGCAACGCATGTCAGAGCTTAGAGCGAAAGGAGCAGTGCAGAACAGCGGAGAGAAAAGGCTAAATCGCAGTGGTAGGCGAGCGATTGTCTGGGAAGTTCGCTCAGAAGAAGGCTTAGATCCCAGACTCATAGAAGAGTCAAAGCACAGCAAGGAGTCTCTACGAAAAGAAATAATGAGACTCAGACTAGAGATTGCAGTTATAAAAGGTTCGTGTTCATGCTATAAGCCCTCTATAGAGGGGGATAAATAATAACCTATAACAAGGAGTAGATTATGTCGTTGAACATGGTGATATTACAGGGTAATCTCTGCGCTGATCCAGAGCTTCGTAAGACCGGGAAAGACATGAGCGTTACCAACTTCCGCATGGCTACAAACGAGTATCGCGGCGGTGAAGAGAAGGCTGAGTTCCACAAGGTAGTATGCTGGGACAAGACCGCAGATAATGTTGATAAGTTCTGCGAAAAGGGCAAGAACGTCACTGTCGTAGGTCGCTTGCAGACTCGCACATACGAAGACAATGACGGTAACACTCGTTATGTCACCGAGATAAATGCTAACCGCGTTATCTTTGGTAGCAATGGTGGTGGCAATAGTAGCAGTCGCAAGTCTGAAGAAGAAGCACTTGCCGACTTTCCAGACATTTAATCACTCATAGCATTAGCCAGATGTGTGTAGACGCTCCGTGCTTCATTGGGAGATGTTGCATGAAGTCAAAGCTACACATGTCTGGCTTTCTCTATAAGGAGGATTCTCATGAGTAAAGATGTTTTTGTAAAAGAGTATACGCGCAGAGATCTAACAGATGGCAGCACAGAAAAGTGCCTTGACGTTTGGATAATGTCATTAGAGCATCAAGTTAAGGAGCTGCAAGAAAGAGTTAAATACATAAAGATGTATGGCGAGCGACTTATACAGCAAACTCTTGACTCTGAAAACGAGATCCGTGAAGAGGCGAAGAAGAGGGGGAAAGAAATTATGAGAGAGAGAGAAGAAGCTGAAGAGATAGGAGCTAATCATGTCTGAATCTCCACGCACACATCTGCAAGACCAGTTTGAGTCAGAAGAAGGGCACACTCCCGTGCATGATGTTTTGTATGGTATGGCAGCAAAAGTATTAGCTGCTCCTCAGTTGCAAGGCCATGACATCATTCATGATCATGCCAAGAAGCTGGTAGACTTAGGGCATTCAGATGCCATCTTCTGCGAGTTGCTGTTTGATACGGAGACCTTCTGGTCCATACCGAGAGTCAACGGCAATATCTATATCTTCTTTAAGAAGGGAATAGCACGACTTGCATAATCCCTTGCTGTTATAGCTTACTGGGGAGTGAAGCTATGTGCGGAAATGCCGTACATGTAACAGCAGGGAATCGGTAGAGGCGCGTAGCGTGGTGGGACTTCTCATTGAAATAAGAAAAAAGGATGAGAACGCGCTATGCGCCTTTGCCACTTTATATAGCATGGAGGTCACTCTAATGAAATTCTCAGGAATCTATCGTCTTGAAGGCAGCATGATAACGATTGATTTTGACTGCCACGATGAGGCTCGGTCAGAAGTCGTAAAAGAAGCACAGCGAGTAGGTAAAATACTCGACGGTAAAGCCGAGTTGATCGAACAATCAATTATTCAAATTCCAGATAGCAAATAGAATGGCATGTATAATGGGTAGAGTGATGAAGAGGGAAGGACTAGACGGATGGGCGAGGCTATCCGCTAGTGTCTTACAACACGCATATATAGAATGTTCAAATCTCTACAATAAGAGGGGGAAAAAACGTATTAATAAAAATGAATATGAATCTCTTTCTTATGAAATAAATAACGTGAGAAAGTTTCTAGAAGATACAAACAATGAGTTCTATGCGTATTTAGAATCCGTCGGACACGAGTTTGATATAAATACTATAAGGAACACCCTTGACTCGTATGAAGGGGGAGAAGAGTGCATTAAGTTTATGGGCAGAGCGCCCGGCAGAAAGAATAGCGAGAAGTATTATCCCTAATACCATATAACCAATAGGAGGAAACGTATGGTAGAAATAGCTGCACCACTAGAGGTTGATTCCAACAATCGGTTGCTGGTGGCAACTGATGATATTGGAGACAACCAGCTTTGGAACCATCGTGGTAGCGTGGAAATAACGTATGACGATCTTCGTCAGATAACGCCACCAGAGGACACCGCAACGTATACATCTATCGGTCATTCCGACTTTGCCGAGACATTATACAAACACGCTGATAGGCTTATGGCTCCCAAAGGCTATGTCCTTGAAGGTCAGAAGTATATCGTCAGCAAAGAAGGCGAGCGCATGTTCTTTATTCATAGTTATAAGAATGGAGACAGTGGTCTGCAACTCGCGTTGGCTGGTAGGAACAGCTATGACAAGAGCATGAGAGCAGCACTCGCAGTCGCAGCAAAAGTCACTGTATGCGACAACCTTTGCATGATCACAGAAGATGGCGTTAGTATCTTTCGCAAGCATTCTGGCAATGCGCGAAGCTATCTAAATGATCAGATCATCCTTGGCATGGTCAAAGCGACAGATAGCTGGGATGACATGCGCAGTGATCGTGATGACATGGTTGACATTGAAGTAACCAAGAGCGATGGACTCAAGCTGATGGGCTTGGCTAAAGGCAATACACGAAGCGAGAAGTCCGCTTCAAAGCGATTGCTTACCACGCCCAAGGAGTGGAACGCGGTTCAGACCTATTGGGAGGACAAGAAGCAGCAGATGCACGACTACGAGGGCGGCAACAGGACGTTGTGGGCTTGGTATAACTCTTTCACTGTAGACATGAAAGACCTCAAGCCAGAGTTGCAGCTTGCCCAACATGCTTCTATTCACTCTGTTGTTCAAAGTGAGATAATTGAAGCAGAAGCAATTGCACACGTGGAGCAAGAAGATGACGCTTTTGGTTCTACTATAAATCGTTTAGTAGACCGCGAAGACTAAAAATGGAGTGGTTAGGGTGTAATGCCCTAACCACTCTACTTCCATAGGAAAATTTATGATTTTCTTTTCTGGATTGTTAGGCGTATGCAGTTGGATAGTTGAAATAGTTATTGTTAGGCAAATACCTTTCGTATGGCAAATTGCAAAAAAGTCTACAAAAGTCAGTGTTTGCATTTCATTGATAACAGCATTTATTATCTCAAGCTTATTCGGAGCAGAGGGAATCCACTTATTACTAGCATCTATGATTGCAATCGTATTGTCTCATGTGACATACAGGGTAGCTGGGAAGGGGGAAACAACGTATGAACGACTTAATAAGGCGATTAGAAGAGTGGGAAAAAAGCGTAGAGAGAGAGGAACAAGAAGAGAAAAAGAGTCGCATGTGGTATCTAGTCGAAAGAATTGGGATCGTGAGCATATTACTCGCGGCAATCTTTTTAATTCACGCAGCAATAAAGATAACGAGTCTTGAATGAATAATTCGTATGAGCATTATGAAGATGACTTACCAGACGGTGGAGAGTATGCTAATGAAAACTTAGTAACTTCTCAAGAACTAGCAGAGAAGCAGCTTCGATGCTTAAAGTATTGGGAAGAAGAAGAGCGTATGGCTTTGCACCATTATCAAAAAGAGTTAGATCGTATTGAGCTTTGGAAGGCTCATAAGATTAACCGTATCAATAAGAAAAAGCAATGGCATGAGCACGGCTTGCACTGTTACTTAGAGCAGAATGGCAAGAAGAAGATAGATCTTATCCACGGCACGATAAAGAAAAGCAAAGGCCGTGAGGTGTTAGTGGTTGAAGATCCTGCAAAGTTTGATGATTGGTTTATAAAAGAAGGTCACACAGACGACCACTTCTATCTTATAAAAAGAACGCCTAGCCGTGATCTAATAAAGCGATATGTCAAAGAAACTGGAGAGATTCCAGAAGGGTGTATGTTTGAGAGAAAGCCAGAAAAGATAAAGATAGAGATCAAAGAAGAGAAAGAAGTAACTGAGATAGCGTCAAACGATGAGCAGATCTTTAAGGGGGAATCTTTACAAGATGATGAAGTCGTTCGACATGAGTCCTTGCAGGACATTCCATTCACATAGAAAGGGAAAGCTATGCCATTAAAGCTGCACGGCAAAGAGTATATGACGGTAGCAGAGAGAATCAATCTACTGCTTAGTCAAAACGAAGTCACGCGACACTACTCGCTTAACACAGATATTGTCAGTAGCACATATGACTCTGATCGTCAAGAAGAAGTTATTATTAAAGCTACGCTTACTCTTGGTGGTCAGACTTTTACAGGTCATGCAATGGAAGAGAAAGGCAACAAGGGAGTCAACAAGACATCTCATGTTGAGAACTGCGAGACCAGTGCTATCGGTAGGGCATTAGCCGCTGCTGGCTTTCACGGATCTGAGTATGCCTCTGCTGATGAGTTGGTAGAAGCATTAAATAAGCAATCCTCTTCTACGTCAAAGAAAGCAGATACTGGCAATGGTGGCTCTTCACAACCAAGCCCCGGATCTGCCGCCAGAGGCGTGGAAAATTCTACGGGTGGATTCAAAGGGGGCTATTATGACTTCCTCAAAGGGTGTTCCAGTGCAAAGGGAAGTTTAGGAGAAGCCCAATACAGAGGTGTGCTGAAGGAGTTTGGCGTTGATAAGGCCAATCAGATCGACAAGGACAATAAAAAAGCACAGAAAGATATGATGCTTCAGTTTAGCAAGCTAAAGCCAGTATATCACGATATGATATTCCCATTAGAAGTCAATTACATATGCTCTCTTTCAAAGAATGCAATGGCTTTAATGGACGCAGAAGCAGAGGTAGGCAAAGACATCGACTCTTTCAATACCGTTGATAAGCGCAATGACATATTAGACAAGATTCACATTGCCTATCAAGCAGACTTGGCAGAGGAGAAGAAAGCCTTATCTGAAGCCTAAGCCCGTTAGCACGGCTTTGGGAGCTTCTTCTTCCATGCTAGCTTCTCTGATTCTCTTGAAGGCAGTATAGTCATACGACTCTATTGCTGACATATAATTGCCGTGTAGAATATCAAGAATCATGTCGGCGGGTGGGCCTCCGACTGTCTTTAATACCCCACGATTCGCAAGGTTGGTAGGCGTAAAGTCTTCCAACGGATGCCCCACTTGCAGAGGAAGGTTAGAGGCTCCACCCCCGGCAGCTAGTGATGCAGCAGATCCTAATGCAGCATAAGCTAGTAGATGCTTTGCCAAAGGTCCAACGTCACCATCTACGATAGCATTTTCAAGAAGCTCTGCCGAGAAGTTCATTTGATGCAGAGCATAAGATTTAAACATCAAAAGAAAGCGAGCGCCGGGACTATGAAACAAAGGTATTGTTCCAGCACGATTGAAGGGGAAGTGAACCTTTTGTACAAAGCGCCGCGCATCTATTACAGCTGCTGGGTGATCCATGCCATCGGCAATGCTCTTTTCGTACTTACCTAAAAAGGCAACACCGCGATTAAAGTTCTCAGAGATTCGAGCAGGGGCCATTGCTATTTCTTCAAGATCACTAAGAACACCAAGACCTGCATTGGGAGTAAACTCTCTTGCTTCCGGTATGTCAGATAGAATACCAGACTCGTTAAGCACATCTTCTACGGTTACACCGCTATCAAACTTAGCTTGCTTGTTGCCAACATAGCGAGATACGCCTCTGGCTACTCCCTTTACTCCAAGCAACGGCATGGCATCTACTAATGTTTGCGTTAGATTAATAACACCATGACTGATAGATAACCCAAGCTTGGCAACAACAAGAGAGCGATACATAGACTCAAGCACAACAGGACGAGCATGAGGATTAGAAAGTCCAGCGCGAATGTCATCTATCTTTAAAGCGGCTCTGGCTCTCCACTGCTTAACACTCATTCCTTTAAGCTTGCCGTCTGCGGTCTGTTTGTCTGCGTCTTTTATTAAATTATCAAACCATCTTATTGCTTCATCTTCTTGGGCCTTACTAAAGGTAAAGCCACCTTCTCGCGCTTCTCCCTTGCCAATAGTCTGACCACGAAGGATAGTCATCAATCCCTTTGTCTCAGCATCGCCAAGAAGCTCAACCATATGATCTACGTTGCGATTGAATAGGTCATTGTTCTTCCACCAGTTTGCCCACGTATCTTTCCACTCACTTGGCCGACCTACAACATAGTTGACCCAGTTTGCATACTGTCCGCGCAGTGCCATGTTCTTGCCATCTACGCCCTTCTTTGGCAATCGCCCAATCACAGACTGCGACATATCTAGAAACTTATTAAAGAAAGGCATCTCTGCTGCGCCCGATAGATAGGTATACATCACGGCATCTAAGTCCATGTTGTAACCTTCAGCATTAGCTTCCCTAGCTTTCTTGCTGGCAAAATGCTTTAGGGCAGGTATGCTATCGACCGTCCTATCGTCAAGGAATTTCGTTACCTTTCCGATCCTCTTTCCTATCTCCATGCTCAATCTACGAGCACGATAAACACCTGTAGTGCCGTCAAATATATGAGGGAAATAGTCTTTTAGGTAGCCCGACTTATCAAAGCCCAAGCCTATATGATCACCAGCTTCGTCAAGCAATCCTCTGATCTGATTGTATATAGGAACTAAGTCTCTGTTCTGTTTAAGTATCTCGTTTACATTCTCACCATTTAAAGCTTGAACTAAAAGGTTCTTTTTGCGTATCTCTTCCTCTACTGCTTCTTTTGCTCCCTGTCGGCCAAGAGAAGCAAGCAATTCTTTCTTGTTACCAGCATTAAGAGGAGCTACCGCCTGTTGGTAGCGCTTGATGTAGTCCATCTTAAGCTTGCCAATCTCTTCAAACATATTCATCCCATACTCAACGCCTTGTTTTGTTAAGGGATGAGAGCCAAGCCCCCAGCGAGCATAGGGTGGAACAACTTTAAGAAACCAAGGCAATCCTAAGTCTTTAAAAATATCAGTCTGAGGGTCTGCTTTGGGGTCTTTAACATAGCCAACCCCTTCTCTTCTATACGCCTTTGGATCACCGGGGTCCCAAAACTTACCTTCTGGATCGACCTTAAAACGAGTTCTCTTTTTAACCAGTGCTTCTCTTATTTCTTTGATGTTCTCTTTAAAAGACTTCTCACTCTGGTATCCTCTAGTCCTTGCAAA
>Ga0208299_1000973_pt1 | contig 22964 bp, 22 predicted proteins | sample 15_taG_FD_184089 | JGI IMG/M metagenome (GOLD analysis project Ga0208299, IMG submission 184089) | Marine viral communities from the Subarctic Pacific Ocean - 15_ETSP_OMZ_AT15312 metaG (SPAdes) (version 2) | ecosystem: Environmental > Aquatic > Marine > Oceanic | place: Pacific Ocean | collected...
TTCTTACCCAGTATCTTAACAGTATCTTCTGAGCCACCTCCTAGGTTAAGGTTCTTTGTATCATTACCAAATACTTTAACCTTAGCATTCTTTAATATCCTGAACCCTCCTGCTTGTTGTCCTACAACAGTCCTATCAGTAGCTCTACCAGTTATACTTTGTGTTGACGTACCTTCTCTATAGTCCCGAAACAATGCTTCGTCACTTTGTTCTGCTTTAAACTTACCTGCTTTATCAAGTCTTGCTTTAGATACCTGAGCTCTAACATCATGACCTACAGCACCTGTCTCATCTCTGAACTGTTTACCAAACGCTACCGCTTCATCTATGACCTCTCTAGCAGGTCTAACTACACCTGCTTTGATATCCATACCAATAGCAGCACCTATGTCTTTAGTACCCTTAGTGACACCCTTAATAGCTTGTGCTAGTACCCTAGCAGGATTCTCGGCAGTAGCGAGTTTAGCTAATGTTCCTACACCTTTACCTGCTACACCGAAGAAAGGTAGCTGTGCTAAGAAATCTGCATTAGCTATAGTACCTTCTGGTAGCTTCATAGATTCATCAGTAATTCCTAGAGCACTAAACACATCCTTAAAGGTAACATTGTCTTCTTCATCAGGTTGTAATACCGCAAGTCTCCGTAGAGCATTGAACTCCTTCTCACTACTCCCACCAGTAAAGTCCTTAATCAGACCTGTCAACACATTTGACGTTACTGTTATAGGGAGCATAAGAGCAGTACCTGTTTGTTTGGCTAAGTTAGTACCAAGCTCCTTAGCTGTATCAGTAACAGCTTTCTGTGGACCCGCTATAAGGCTAGGTTCAGTAAGCTGAGTATCTGGAAACGCACCTTCCGGTGCAAAGTCAGTCGGGTCCTGAGTTGCAGGAGCAGGTGTCCCTGTTGCAGCGTTGTTAGTAGGTAAGGAGTCTCGTCCTTGAAACAACTCAGCAGATTGGTCACCTAGAGAAGGTAAGCCACTATTAACTACTTGGTTGCTTTGTCCTGTTTGTTCTTTTAATTGCCTAACTCTATCTTCTAGTAAAGATGCCAAAATTAAAACCCCCTAATTTCTTTTAAGATTTGCTCGTCACTTTCAGTTAGTTTATCTGCACCAGATTCCTTTGCAGCTCTACCTGCTTGAGATGAAGGTCGTGAAAGTTTATCGCCTAGTTCTCCTACAAACTTCCTTGTGTTATTTGAAGCGTTTAATATCTTCGCTAATCTTAACTGGAAGTTTGGGTTGCTTAGTATTTTCTGAGCTATACCTGCTGTAACAACAAATGTACCTGTACCAGTAAGAACCTTACCTAGGTTCTCAGCACCTGCTGTAGTTATACCAGTTACACCACCTGCTAAACCACCTGTTATAACACCAGTACCAGAGCCAAAGGTATTACCACTTTCCACTTTTAACAACGTATCTTCTATAGCATTCTTAAAGTCTATAGACTGCTTGATAGATAGGTTAAGTTCTTTAAGACCTAGTTGTTTTTCGAGTATCTCTTTAGTAGCAATCCTTACTTGGTCAGTAGCAACAGCCTTCACAGCATCAACTCCTGTAATTAGATCAGGTACAAATTTCTTATTCAGTGTTACTTTCAAGTTTTGTACTTCACTAGGTTTAAGAACAGCGTTCTCTTTCACAAAGTCCTTAAACGCAGACTGAACTGCTTTTTTATTAAGACCTGTGAAATTAGGTGCAATCTTATCAGGGGATAAGCTGTCTATCTTAGATGCAAACTTCTCCATCATATCTATATTAGACTTAGTAAGAGCGTTTTTTGTACCCTTCCTAGCTTTGGCAATTTCACTACCTATCACCTTGAGTATTTCAGCTTTATCTATAGTTCCCTTGCCACCCTTAAACACCTTATTAATGATATTGTTAATCTTAGCTGATGGTAGTTTGCCGATTGTTGCGTTCTTTGAATTAAGCATAGAGTTTCTAAACCCTTCAAGTACTTTTAGATTCGCATTTGTATCTATTGTGTCTAATGGATGAGCTTTTATTTCCTGTATTAAATCATCAAGCCTACTTGTGACCTCTGTGACAGGTATCCTTAATCCTGACTTGTCAGCATCTTTCAGTATAGATGAAACTATCCTTCCCTTCTGCTTTATATCAATGTCTAGCTTTCTTATTGAGTTCCTACTAACATCTTTACCTGAGTCTAAAAACTCTTGAGCAAGTTTATCAAAAAGTTTAAGCTTACTAGGTCCAAATGGTTCTCTAAACTTAACAGCAGACTTAACTAAACTCTTAACAGACTTAGTAGTACCTGATTTTCTCAATCCAACTTTAAGCGATCTAGCAAGTGCAGTAGGTACGTCTAACGAAGCAGCATTCCTTTTAGTAAAATTACCAACCTTGCCTACAGTTTTAAGTATATTGCCAACTTCACCACCTATCTTAGCACCTCTCACTGCAGCACCAACTCCACCACCTGCGGGTCCGAGGAATATAGATAAGTCTGACAGGAAACCAGCAGGGTCTTCTGCTATAGTGTTCTTAAGGTTTTCCGAACCACCATACCTATCTTTAAAGAAACTCATAGTTTGATCAAACGCTTCAACGTTTTTATCTTCACCACCAGGTATAGCTTTTTCTATACCACCTACAGCTACTTTACCTAGAGCCGTACCTGTTTGTATAGGATGACGAACAGCTTGCCATACATTCTTAGCTAAGTCAATAGTACTTGGGACAAGATTACTAACAGCGTCAGCACCAACGTCCTTCCAGGCTTTAGGTGTATCAGCTGCAAGTTGTAACCTTTTCTGATACTCAGCTACATCGTTTTCTTGCAAACCTTCTGGTACAGCCATTTGAGAGAAAGCAATATTACGGTCTTCTTCGTTAAGTTTAAAGAACTTCCTCCTCATATCACTGTCTTGTGTTAAGCCTTTATATGATAATGGCACTATTGAATTCCTCCAAATCTTTTTATAACTCTATTAAGATCAGCACTACCTCCCTCAACTACTCCAGGTGTTGTAGCGTCAGTATTACCTCCCACACCTATATTTCTTTCTTCATCAGTTCTGTTATTCACAGTAAACGAAGACCTATCAGATCTTTCTCCTACAAAGATATTAGACTGCTTGAATCTAGATTCCATATTATCACGCTTCCCTGTTATCCACTTCTCAGCGAAGTCTAGTGATACAAGGAAATTATCATCTGGTTGTGTTACCTGTGGCAGTATAGCACCTTTCAGCATTTCCATTTCCTGTGGACTTATCTGTTTACCAGACAGTTCATAAGCTATGGTAATTAGTGATGATATGCTCCTGTCTAATTCAGTGAAGTCTCCGTTGTTTGCAAATCGTGATTGTAATTGATTCCACTTACCTTCTACTGGACCTATGAACTCAGGATGCTCAGTAGCAATATTACGTATATCTTGTATTTGATTAATCAACCCATCCATGCCAGCTAACCTTGTTGCACCTTCTTCGGTTATCAGTTTCTTGGTTTTAGGAAGTATTTCGGTAGGTACATCTTTTACATCTATTTTACCTGTTATATTGTTGAAGGTTAGCAGGTCACCTGATGGAGTACTTCCAACAACCTGCTGTCTGCCCTCGAATAATTCCCTATACCTTAACCTTGCTGTCTCATACTCCTGAGTGCCTCTTAGCTTAGGATCTATTCCTGACGTTGTTTCAAACGACCTAATATCAGTAGGTTGTTTCGCACCACCTCCAGGTTCGCCAAGGATTCTAGTTTCCATTTTAAATTTCTCTGTCTTAGCAGCGTCTAGTGGAGTAGTTATAGTGCTTTCTATATCCTCTAATCTTGAAGCAACACCACCGATTTGCTTTTGCAATAACTGTGCTTCTTGTTCAATACCCTGTTTCTCAGGAAACGGTATAGCACCTGAGTCTATCTTAGCCATTTCTTCCTTCATTAAACTTTCAAGATTAACACCACGTTTCTTTAAAGACTTAATATCTATACCTGCGTCTTTTAGCCCTTTAAGTGCTAAGTCTTTCTTTGCTTGATCTTTGGCTACACCTAAGTTATCTAGCTTTGTTTGTAAACTATTCTTCTGTTCAGTCATTAAGGTCTTTTGCCTAGCAGGGTCGTTCTGGAAATCCTTCATTGCTTCTTGTAGTCTTGATCTCTGCACAACAAAGTTACCGTTTTCGTCATTTTTTCCAAGCCCTTGATTCTTCAAGTAATCTATTGCCATGCTCTTAGCTTTTGGTTCTAACCCTGGAAACAGTCCTCCGGTGTCGACCAATTCCTGATCTTGTCTTAGTTGGTCTAACTTTGCTATATTAAGTGCTCCTTGTGTCTCTCTAAAATCAGCGGCAGAACTCATATACATACCTTTAGCGAACTTTGGTGATACAGCACTCAGTGCATCTTTAAAGTCAAAACCACCTGCGTTTGCACCACCAACACCCATTGCTGATTTCCCCAAACCAACTGCACCAGAAAATCCTTTACTCAATAAGCTTTGTCCTGCACCTGATGTAGCAGAACTAACACCTGCACTTGTTGCACCTGCACCTATTGAATCAAGACCACCACCACCTACAAAAGCCTTACCTAAAGTCTGAGTTATTTTACCAAGCTTGTAACCTGTATCTTTGCCAAGAATTCCCATCTACATATCCTCCTTAATTTTAAGTAATTCAACCGATACCTCATTATTATAAGACATCGTTCCTATTATACGAAACCCTGCACTTAATACTATTTTGATTTCATCGTTATCTTGGTTATCGATACGTGATCTAACTATCGGATAGTCTAGCATCACAGCATCTATTATTTCCTTAAAAGCTCTCACAGCTTTAGTACCTCTAAACTCAGGTCGTAGAGTAGACTTGGTAATGTCAAACACACCACCAGATCGCTTTATACCAACGACACATCCTGCATACTTATTGTTTATATAACCACAATAAGAGACACCAGTAAAGTCTTGGGGAACTAATTCCACGCTATATGTGTCATTCTTAGCTTCCAAACAACCCACTAAAGAACCCTCCTTTGTCTTCTTCAGCATCATGCCTAGCAGCAGCAGCTTCGTTCTTTTGTAGCTGTAATCGATCTGCAGCGATTTTTTCATTAGATGCTATCTGAGCCCTGTTGGTTCGGTTTGCGAGCTCTGACGCTCTCCTGCTTTCCTCTAATCGTGCTTGTGTATCAGAAAGTGCAGTTTCTCTCAGTCTGTCCTGTTCTAGTGTTCCCTCAGTTATAGCTTGTACGGTTCCAGGACCTAGAGCCGTCTTTGATCTAAACTGTCCTGATTTAAGCTGTCTAGCAAGTGCCTTTGCTATAAACGGTCTGTTTCTTTTTAAAGCCATAATACTATTCTCCTTTTAGTCTGTTATATTTCTTTCACTATTACCACCAAGTTTATAGAAACCACCAATATACAATGGCTCAAACCCTACCGTCTCATCATCAGTACTCATAGTAAACTTCAATTTATGTGTCATATGCTTTGGTGAATTAATCCTCTTGAAAGGAAACGCTAATCTTTGTCCTGTTTTTATAGTACTAAGAGTATAAAAAGCAGTACCTGCTACGTTATCATTCGTTGCAGCAGTCTTCGTATCACCATAATGATAAACAAGAATACTGTTACTGGTTGTGGTTTTAGATACCACCGCCATCCTAATAGAATCTAGTCTTGTTAGTATGTTAATACTAGCAGCAGGTAACACATCACCAAATGCCATCTCATAGCCAATAGCGTTACCATCAAAATCAGTTCCATTGTTTAGCCTCTGTAAGTATCCACCATTCTCAAATCCATATGTATAGATGTTGCCAGTAGTATCAACAACACTTACACCACCTTGTAACGCTTTACCTGTACCTCTATCATACTCAAACCATGTTTGTCTCTTGATATCAAGTACCCATTCCTCGTTAAGAGTAGTACTACTTCCTGATGCAAAACACCAATGGTAATAATGCTCTCCGTTCTCAACTTCAAAGAACCCTGTACTAAGGTGAGCCTTAGACAAGTTAATAGCATTAGAGTTTCTTTGGTCAAAGAAGTTAGATATATCATCGGACACAGGATGTATAGCACTATTGTCAAACATATATATACCGGAACTACCTTGCCATATAGCAATCTGTTTTCTCTGTAATGGTGAGAACTCTAAGCCTAAAGTACTCTGTTGTAATGTATGAGGAGCATTACATCCAATATTGTCTGTTAAGTTAACAATAGACCAATCTTCTGGATTGTCACCCTCAATAACATGTGATGAGTTTTCTTTAAGCACAAGGATATGACTTTTAACCCTCGCAGATGTTCTTTCGAATATTTCAACTGCTGCTACTGTTTCACTTTTATCCCCAAATGATAATGGGTCGCCTACACCTACACCATTGAAAGTGTTCAACTCGTTTAGGTTAGAAACAATAGCTAGGTTCTTGTTTTCTGCTTGATCACTAAACAACCATAATCTATTCTGTGCATATAAAGGAAACCTAAAGTTACTTATCCTTCTTTGCACAGGTATACCTGCTATATAATAACACAGGGCATCGTCAGAGAACTGATCATTCCATTCTAGTTTATAATGATAAGCAGGTATTTCTTCTGCTAACTCTCTCTTGAACTCAGTGTTTTCAGCAACAGCATTCCATGTTATGAACCCTGATACACCGAATGATGAGTTGTCACTAATAGTACCGTCTTGTATATCGCCAACACTAACCCAAGCAGTTCCGTTCCAGTAATTAATAGTAAGGACGGCATTAACATCTCTACCATTCGCCATGTCGACTGTAGTCAGTGTCATACTAGCAGATGTTTCAGAAACAGTGAAACCGTTAGAGCCACTACCCCTTGTCTCAGCCGTTATTGTTATATTCTGATTTATATCAGTTTCAGCAGTATAGTTTGGTGTTGATGTGTGGTTATTAATATTATCAACAATTCGTTGTGCAAAACTAGGTTCGTCTGTAGACGCTGCTGTTACAGTACCTGACATTATTTCAACATTATTAACCTTAATGCTTGATACATTATCATTTATTTCAACATTATCACCTATAACAACACTACCTGTTGCAGGTACATCAATGTTACCATGACCAGGAATCATCTTAACCCTAAGACCTTGCTGTCTTTCAGAGAAACCAACCTGTAGGAACTCAGACGATGCAGTCAAATTATCCATTGCCATATACGTAGCTGTGTTACCCTGTGTTATTTCGTTAAATATAAACTCATCTTTAAGGACGTTGATCGTATTATCTTTGTTTATATTGTCTTCAAATAACTGAATAGAGTTAGCAGTCCTAAAATCACCGTCCCAGAAATCCTGTAATGCTTGGAATGGTTCACTGATTGTAACATGTGATATAGCTGTTGCAACGTCTGTATTCGTAATCTCTATCTTAAACCAGAACCCAAACACACCATCAATAACACTAGGCTTTGCAATATTAGCTGTGGAATCAAATGTAACCGTACCATCTTGTGCTAATGGTATACCTCCACTAGCTGTATTATCAGTAAGGTTAGTAACCGCAGTCCATTCTCCTACTGATGACCAATAAAACACAGCCATCGTTCCAGTAGTTGTGTTAGCATTAGAAACAGAAAACTTAAACCCATCAACAGGTAACGTATTTCCTATTCTCATATTTACATTAGCTGTAGCAGATGTATAAGCAGATGCAGGTAAATCGAAGTTACTGGTTGATAAAGCACTGTCTGTCAGCCTCAATTCGTCCATACTACCGTTGAACGACTTAGTAGTACTAGTACCATCATGTGTAGCACCTATATATACCAATGAATCATAACTACCATTACCTTCTGTCCTACTGGAATCAGTTAAGAAAGCTTTCTGTACACCACCTACGAATATGTAATAATCATTCGAGTTCTCAACAACTCTTATATGAGTAAATGTTGAACTACTGGTAGTTATAGTACTATCAGGTGTTGATAAGTCAACTACAGTTGTGTTAGCACCACTAGCCATATTAACATCAGTACTAGCTATTGTTGTTGTATTACTAACGACAGCATATGTGTTAACATGATCACCTTTATCATCGGATGTTATTGTTATAACAGAGCTTGCTGCAGAAGCTGTGTAGTTAGGACTAGACGTATGTGCTGTAATATTAGCAGCTATATTAGTAGCAGTTGTATCAAGGTCTGTATCAAAAGCCTCTACACCTGATGTCACAGTTACTCCATTAACAGTTACACTATCTACAGAACCAGCAGCACCTGAGTCCAGTGTTACAGTCCCAGTTGCAGCAGTTGTTCCTTCTTGTATCTTTAGCTTAACAGCACCATTAGTGTCTATGTATATCCACATATAGTCGCCAGTTCTACCAGTGATCGCTTGTGAGTACAAACCAACATCAGCAGATAAACTTGCAACTCTAATACGACCTTCAAATGTCATAAGACCACCTGAGAAGTCAAAGTCAGCATTATCTGGAATTGTAGCCCAATCAGATGTTCCATCCATAAGTAATGCAGCAGTACCAAAGTGTTTGGCCGCAGTATCTATCTGAGTATTACCTACAGCAGTTACAGTATGAGGTGTTGTTGGTGAATCATCAGTAATTGTGGTTGACTCGTCACTACCATTACAATGTAGCAATAACTTTGTTTCACTACCAATACCCTGTACCTGTTTCAGTGTTGCAACGTTAGCCGTATCTGTTAAGGTGTTCTGTACCTCAACGGTGTAGTCATATAAGAAAGTACCATTAGGGTCAAATATAGTAAAGTTAGATACCCTAGTCTCATCACCTCCCCATACCATTGTTTCACCAGAGTTACAATACGCAATATGTTCGTCAGGTGCTCCACTCCATCTACCAGTATTAGAACCAGCCGCATCAGTGTGTAGTGCTGTACTAGAGAAGTCACCTGCACTTGGTATTGCTGTTGTGTTTTGAAACACCTTAGATTCAGTTCCACCGCTATTGTCAGCTTGAACCAACACATGTGTCTCAGCAGGTTGTACTTTCTTGAAATGATAAGCACTTCTTATGAGAGGATGTGAAGTAAGTGCAGTTGAGTTAATCTTCGTCATTCCATTAGTAACACCAGTAACACCATTGTCGGTATACTTAATGTTCTTAAGTGAAGAGAAATTATCACTCTGGATTGTCTGTTGATCTTCCGACACAAATTCTATCTTCGCAGAATCAACTGACTGAATACACCTACCTGTTAGGTTATTTTGCCAAGGTACTAAAGGATTATCTTTTGCTTTCGCCATTAACTATTCCTCTGTCTTCGTTTGAAGTTTACTTCAACCCTTCTTCTGTTGAGTGTTTTATTAGAACTCTGTGTTGCTTCTTTAACTGCTAAGTCTGCTTGTCCAAACCAAACATTACCTTCGTTAGGTTGTGATTCCCTGTACTTATAAAATCCTGCAGCATAGAACAATAAGGCATTCTTGAAATGATTAGGAAACATAAACATGTCATAATCACTATACACTGGCTTAGGTCTTTTAATATACGGTACAGTTATCGTATGTCCTGTTGTTGACGGAGGAGGGTTGAGAACTATCTTATACCTCGCTTGAGGCTGTATAACATAAGCATCGGTTGATGTCCAATCATTAGCAGTACCACCAAACAAAGCTGTTACAAGAACTGTAGACGATGTCTTTGACAGCACAACACCAAGTGAACCATCACTAGTATTATGTATTGTGTCTCCAGGTGACACATCAGAGAAGTCTGCTGCTGTATCATTCAGCGTTGTCTTACCTGCAACCTTAGCGACAGTTGACGTAGCTGTTCCTGTTACCTGACTGTCTTCTGTCTGGTCAAACATCACAGAGAACCCACTAGGTATTGATTGAGATGTAACTGTCTCGTTAGATTGGTTACGGAAACGTACATCGTCATCTATCTCTGTTAGGTTATACATAGTAGTACCATCACTATACTTAGTTAAGTACTTACCAAGAGTTTCCTCTCTGTACAATGTTATAAACTCAGCGTCAAGTGTATAATCAGATTGGTCAGCGACAGTTGTTATCGATTGATCTGCTGTAATGTGTCTTAGTTTTCTGTTAAGCTTCGCAGCACCATCGTTCAGCAGATCGAACGTTGTGAATGCATCAAGCTGATTAGAACCATCTTCTTCGTTTAGAAGGTTCCTCAATGCATAAGATAGTCTCTTTCCATCCATGTATTATTCCGTTTCTGCCAATTTTAATTCATCGGCTTTAGCTTTTTCTTTGTTATGCTTCTGTATATGAGCACCTTTCTGATTCAACCTACCAATAAACCCACAACCTGCTTCTGGACATATATAAGTCTTGTCAACCTTTGTTTTACGTTCTTCCTGCTTAGGTTGTTCTGGGATAATCTGGTTTACTTCTTCATGGTTCTCTATATCTATTATCTGTGATTTTAGTTTATTTATCTTCTCTTTGATTTGTTCACTTGTAAGGTTTTCACCTTCTTGCTTCTTTTCATAATCTCTCATATTGTTAGGGTCAGGAGCATTGTCTTCTCCGAATATCTCACGATGTCTTTTTGAGAAAGCTTCGTTAACAAACCCTACCATAGGCTTACTTCTACCTGAGTGATTTTCTGGTCTAATAGATTCTCTACTAGCATCATCCCTACCAAAGTATTCACATAAGATTTTCCTAGCCTTATCAGCTTGGTTTCTAGAAACCTTACCATTGACAATACTCTTAATATTACATATCCTTGCTACTTCTGGATGCATAGATATACAAGGCTTATCATTAAGGTCAGCTTCTTGCTGAGGTCTAGCTATAGAACCCTTACCCTTTAACTGATCATATCTAGAATATAATGTTTCTGATACTCTGTCGTTAAGGTTTAGTAGTTCACCATGTAGGAAAGCTTCCTCTGTGACATTGTAGTTAGGCTTTGATCTAACTATAGCATCAAATCTTCCTTGTAATGTATGTAAATGTTCCTTAGCTTCAAATACATCCTCGGAAGGAACGTGACCGGAAGACAAGTCTCTTGATAGTTCAGTTATCTCTTCGTCTAACTGATTGATCTGTGAGTTCATCTTCCATGCAGGATACTCACTTTGTATATTACCGTCTTCTTCTTGTCCTTTTCTGTCGGGTGTTCCGAACATGCTTTGCATCGGTTTCTTTTGTTCTGCCATTAGAATTTTCTCCTTAAGGTTTAGTTGCGGAGTAAGCACCATTGCCTACTCCGCTTAATAATTATACTTACGCAATAGCTGGTTCTATTACACCACTCAAGTCAGATGTACTCAACTCGTAGTAGTTCTCAAGTGAACCCATATCACCACAAACAATACCGTCTGTAGCATGTCCACCTGCACACCTATTGTCATTCATAATACCTGTTGCTGTTGCAGCAACACTAATACACGCATCTGCATCTGACGCAACATTATAAATTCGGTTATTGGATATAACAGCCCTAGTTATTACACCAGCACCACCAATAGCCATAGTTCCCCAGTCACCTAATAGTATGTTATCTTCGACAACATGACCATCACCAGTACCTGCGAAGTTTACAAAGTGAGTATTTGCAGCATCTAATACATTAGCATAACAACCTTTAATAGTCATACTGTTTGAAGTTGTTGTTGCACCATCCTGTACCCATATCTTAGCATTTAGATTAGTACCTGCTGATGTGAACCTACAATTTACAAGACTGAAACCTGTAGAGTTAACATCTATAGCAGCAGCTACGTCTGCAAAGTTAGATATAAAGTGTATGTTCTCAATAGTGATATTTGCAGCATCAATATCAAGATCAGCAGTTGCAGCAGTATCGAATGTAATAGTTGGTGTTGATGTACCTTTACCAATACCTATTACAGTTATACCAGCCTTACTTAAAGCAATCCCTGCTGCTGCTGAAATTGTCTCAGCATGTCCAGGAGCACAAACAATGTAATCACCGTTATTAGCAGTACACTGTGCTTGTGCTGAGGCTATTGTTGTACATGGATTTCTCTTTGTACCTGCATTTGAATCTGCGCTACCTCCACCATTTGAATCCACGAAGAACACATTACCATAAACTGATGTGCCTCCAATATCTTGGAATCCAGGTGTATTCTGACTCCCTTGTCCGTAAGGGAAACGTCCTCTTCCCATAATTAAATCTCCTTGTTAATTGTGGATATGTCTTGCCGTTAAGCATCAGTCTCCACTTGCTCTGAAATAAAACTAGGAGCAGGGTAGTGCTCCCCACCCCTAGCTAAAAACCATAGCTTATGCTACGTTGTTGTGATACCCAAATCTCCAATCCTTGAACAGGTATCCGAATCTACCATGAATACTATGTACACTTGACAGAGTATCTTTGTCGATGTGTGCCATATACTGTGGCTCAATTCTATCAAACCAAAGCAAATCTTTCTTGGTTTGATTAACCCTGATCAAAGTCCAATCAGTCGTTGAGCTATCATCGAGTAATACCCAAGGTATACTAGAGTACTGTCCTTTGTGTACGTTTATAGTACCCTCGTCAGTATAAAGACCTCTATCTGTACCTATGATCTCGTCAACAGTATCAGACAACGTAATTGGTGCTACGATAGCAAGAGAGTCCCTAGTATTAATTAGGTTACCCATACTATCTCTCAGTCTCATAAGACTGATTCTAGCAGCAGCTAATGAAGTAGGGTCTAGTGCTGATGTACCAGTGTTACTAAAACCACTTGCAGTACTTACACTAGGAACCTTTGTCAGATGAGCAGAGTTTGCCCAAGACAATCCTTCTTCGCTTTCTTGAAAATCAAATGCAGCAGATGTAGCGTTACTGAATATATTAACACCCATCTTTTCCTTCTTCCTGTCATACGAGTTACGTAAGTCTCTCGCCTGTTGCATTAAAACCGGATACTGCTTATCCTCAATAAGAGCAGGATCAATTTCTAACCTGTTCGCAAACCTCTGGAATATAACTTTTGAGGTATACCCAGGATATTGTTTCTTGGTTACAAACTTACCACCCCAAGGTGCAGCATCTCTAACACCAGAAATCTGGAAGTACTCTTCAAAAGCACGATCAGATGAACCCTTACCAAATATCTTTGGAATCATGGAATCAATATCCGCATACTTTGCTTCTTCTTCTACCACCTCACGCATTTTCGCTTCAAGTAGCAAATTAAATTCTTCTGACTGTATAGTCATTTTACTCTCCTATATTAAATCATCTTTATGTTAAGGTATCAAAGTGCCTTGAAGCAAAGAATCCGATTACATGCTCTTCCCCAGCATTTTGAAGGTTCAACTCTATGACGTTGAAGTGCCAGTTGTTACTTGCTCCAGTTGCAGAGATATCAAAATACAATGCCTCTGCATCTGTTACTACTGAACAGTTACCGAAAGTACGCAACGGTACTCTTACACATGTATCACCAACAGTAGTACCACCACTAAATGCTTGGTCGTTTGTTGGAGTTGTTGTGCTAGTATCGTCTGTAACTCTCATTTGTCCTGCACTAGCTCCAGTTCTCCAGTACAGAGAAGCTTCGTTAGCGACAGGTGTAAAGTCACACGCACCTGTTATAGTACCGGAAATACCAGTAGCATCAGCTACAGTGTTGGTAAGCACAGTTGGTGCTGTTCCAAAAGCTCCATTATACAACGGAACAGATACCTTTGTCCAAGGTGTGATTAATGCAATCTTTACATGCACTGATTTATCACCATGAATCCAAGGACCTTTGTCTGAACTAAAACTAACTTCTCTTGCATTCTGAGCACTAGCAGTACTTACCCCTTCGACATAACTACCATTAGCAGTTGTGTCGTTCTGGAATAATGGTACTCTTGTATCGACTGCTTCTATAATACCGCATATGTTTGTTGTGGCATCAGGGTCTCCACCTGCTGCACCTGCGTTAACTACTCCGTCATACGCACCTTGTTCCCAACCAACCAACATACCAACACGATAAGTATCTACAGCATCTACAGGAGCCCATACTCTCTGGACAGCTAATGACCCTGTATCGACTACTTCCATAATAAAATCCTCCTATGTTTATTTAATTTAAAATATTAATAGTCACCTTTCCAATTAAGGTTCCCATCATTCGGACATCCTCTGGTATCCACAATCTTATAATTATGAACCACCTCTTGAGTGTCTCCGTTGCTGTCTGCTAAAGCCACAGCCAATGTACCTAGACTTAGAATTGGAGTAGTGTATTCAAAATTAATAATTACACCTGCATTCAATCCAGCCCCACCTAATGCTCGGATAGGGTAGTCTAGGTACGATGTATGTACTTTAGAAGCACCATCGTCTAACTCGTCCGTTACATCATTACAATGCATACCACAAGACCAGCATATATACCAATCACCGTCATCGCCACCATCACCCTTTATAGGGATTGTCCTACTACGACTTCTGGTACGACCTCGACTTGGTCTTCCGAGTCTCCTTGGTTCCATTGCTACTCCTTTCAAATAAAACCCTTGATTCCTTTGCAGGAACATGTGGTAAAGGGTTTCCATTTTCCATTTTAAATTCAAATGAACCCCAATACTTATCTACCATTGCGTTTGCTACCATACCTACTATCATAGCAAGCTTTTCGTATTGGTCATTTGATAATTCATCCGTTATATAAATTACTCTCATTTCTTAAGAGCTCCGGTAACAAAGTCTGCGTCACCACCCATCTCAGCAAGAAAAGCTTTAGCGTCATCTGGTAGATCAGGCATACTTTTCGCTGTAGTATTAGTAGGTGTACTTAGCTCTTTATTTCCAGGAACAACAGGCTTACTGACAGTAGTTGTATCATTAAAAGGTACAGTCTTTCCTGCTGCTAACATTTTCTTGTAATGAGAAGCTTCTGCTTCTTTCCATCCAAGTTTACCATCCAGTACCGCATCACCTGTTGACTGTGGCATAGCTCCTGCTGCAACTAAAGTATCATGTTCCTTACATATAGCTGCAAACGTTTCTTGGTTTTTAATACTAAGAGAACTCTGACTTAAACTCTCTGTGTAATCATCTCTGAACTTAATAGTTGCATCATCTCTGTCTTTTTCAAACTTCTTAAACCTTATAGATTCACCCTTCTTATATTCATCCAAGTCAGCCCTAGTAATACTTTCGTACTGACTATCATCATCGTCATCAGTAGCCTGACCTGATAACTGTTCTGTTAATTCATCTACTTGTCTTGTTAAATTATTCAACTGCTCAGATGTGTTTTTACGATCACCGTCATATCTATTTATACGCTCATCCCTATCAAGTAACTGCGATCTTAAATCTGCTACTTCATTGCTAAGAGCTTGTTTTTCATCTACTATAGGTTCTTCAACTACTGGTTCTTCAACTACAGGCTTATCTCCGATTGATTCGGTCATATTACTTCTCCTTATAAATTATTTTCCTAATTCTTTCTATGTTATTTTTATAATCTGATCTACGCTTTGCCCAAAGCTTTAAGATAACTCTATAGATATTAAGCTCATATACTTCCTCTATAGTTATATTACCATTATAGACCTTCTTATATCCCGACTGTACACCTCGTTTTATACAATCTTCAACAGCATCACCCATAACAGTTTTATATGCAGTATAGAATGAGCTACCAATCTCGATTGCTCGCCTTTCCTTTCTAAACTTCTCACCATTACACTTTTTAAATAACCTATACCATTCTTCTTTCTTAAAGAAATCTTTACCGTCTTCTAATTTAACCTCCTTATTCAGTCTAACAATAGAGCATAAGTTACTAAGAACCTTCTTGCATATACGTATATCTGTGTTTTGTTTTCCTAGATCAAATATATCATTAACTTTATCTGGTACTAACTCTATGTTTTTTGATAGAAGGTAAAACGCATCATAGCAAAGCTCCCTACCAACCTCATGCTTAATAGCTCTGCTATAGTCAGCATTGACTGCAAAGAGCTGTAACATTGATTCTGGTATCCCATTAATAAACCGTTCCCTAAATTGTCTCAGTGAAACTTCGTTTAATTCTATTGTACACCTCCTATAGGTTGAGCTTGTTGTGTTGGCTGTGGAACACCTGTCTGATTAGCAGGTGATTCCGTTGGAGAGGTTAGCCCTGGTTGAGCACCACCGCCTCCACCACCTTTTGGTTCGTTTAACGGTGATTGTTCATCAAACAACTCACCTGTCATCTCTTCTTCCTCTTTACCCATTAACTTAAATATCTTCTTAAGTATACCATTAGCTACAGCAGGAGCCTGTGCATTCTGAGAGTTCATCACATAACCAAGAGCAGTATTAAGTCTATCAATCTTAGCACCTGATGTTGAATCTGTTTCAATCGATTCAGATATAGGTTTGTAATGATAATCAAGATCAGAATTAAAAGCTAATGCAACCTCTTCACCTAACATCTCTACTGCTGTCTCAGCTAACATAAACTGTGATGACATCATCATTATCATCCAGTACAAGTTACCCATCATAGTGTGTTCAAACACTAGGTTCTTATACTGACTACGCACGTTAACCTGTTTCTCAGCCCTTGCAACAGTAGTTGCAGCAGCAGAAGACAGTACTGGAACACCTGAGTCTCTTGCATTGGTTTCGTTAAACTTTGCTGTAAGCATATCTAACTGATTTAATGCAGGTACTGTGTTACTTGCAAAATCAACGACCTCTGTTCCAGCAGGCCATATTTCCATTGGTGCAATACGTAGAGGCATTTCGTCTTCATCAAAACCTTCTGGTTGTTTGATGATCTTCAACATACCCATCAATGTATTATCATTGTTTGCGTTGAATGTATCGTTTATAGCTTTCTGCAAACCTCTACTACCAACATCATCACCAAAACCTCTATCATTTGTAGGATGTATGTAGCACAAACCTCTTGCTAAAGGTATGTAACGGTTACCGTAGTTATCCTTATAAGGATTAAGTTCGTGTCTGATTATAACCTTCTCAGTACTCTCACCGTTTAATACCGCTATGTTTTGTACTAAGTGAACAAGTTCAGCGTTTTCAAGAGGTTCACCTCTCGTATCGTACCCATACTTAATAGCAGAAGGATCACCGTTCTCATCTCTTTCAGTAACAACAGCATAGTCCATACCCCATCGTTCTATAACCATAAGGTTCTTAACTGGTGTCTTATCGTTATCACGTTTCGTAGCACCCCTTAGATCGAAGTCAAGCGTCTTCTGCTTGGTTTCAGTTTCACCTGATAGTCTAACCCCCTCAAGTTTATCAAGGTTGATGTACCCAAGTGTATCAGCGTCACGTTTCAAGTCAGACAGTGTTGTGTCATACCTTAGTATTATCCAGTTCTTATTTCTTATGTTATATGAATACTCTCCTGAGTATCGTATGTTACGTGGGTCAATAACATCAAAAGCAAACTGATCACGTATAACTTCAATAAACTCTTCTTCTGTTGTCTCTTCTATAGTTGCAGGTTGTTGGTTAGGGTCTGTTCTTTCATTACCATTAATATCAACTTCTTCTAGTACAGTTACATGAGTAATAGGTACTTTACGTGGTTCCAAATCCTGTTCCCACCAACATCTAATATATGACCTACCACCTATATTCTTAGTTTGTGACAATCTTATATACTTCTGAAAATAATCAAGGTTTGATCTACTAAGAGTTTTGTCTATCAAGTCCTTAGCAGCATTAGCCGCAGCTATATCTGCTTCGTCTTTCGACATAACATTTACACTGACAAATTCCTTCCTAGCAAAGTAAGCATGAGCATCGTCTGCTGTTTGACCCTGTATTGCATTAAGAAACTCAGGTATAGGTATATTACCTTGCCAATCGTAATCACGTTCAGTTCTTACATTATCAAACATATCCAACGCAGCCTCAAAGTCAGCATCATCGTCTATGTTATTTTGCTCACCAGTTACATATTCAGCATAAATCTGATCAACTATGATATCTTCGACAAGCTGTTTACTATCACCTTTTGCCACTCTAATTACCTTCTCTGCCATATCACCCTCTACATTTTAAATAAATTAGTTGTTCGTTTATCAGCGAATCTACGTTTACGCACTTCAATTTTGTCGTCTTCCATGTCTATTCTAGGCTTAAAACGTTTTTCTTTCATTATACCTTCTAGAGCAGTGCAATGATGACTCCATTTCTGAGAAGGTTTACTGTCTTCCATTCTCCATTTATAAAGAGAATTAAGAGTAATTCTACATGTTTCAGATACCCATAATGTGGGTAGTATTTCTTTAAATCCTGTTCTCTTATTTACTACATTATTATTAAAAGGCTTCTTAGCTTCAACTGAGTTTATAAGCCTACGCTTAATATTATCTCTACCTGCCAGGAATCCTTTACGTGTTATATGGTACTTAGTATCGTAAGGTTCCCATTTACCTCCAGTACCAAACCCCTCTTTCTTGAACTTAGAAAAATAACGATTAAGGTCTTGTATTACAGTTGTGCTAGTATTTGGTTGATTGACACCTGCAAGAGGGTCTATCCTATTTAACTTAAACTTATAATCACCGGAAGCTTCAATAATCTTTTCTGCTATAATCTCAGTAGTATTCTTCTTAGGGTCAACATTCAACTCATGCCATATAAAACATTCATCAGAAGGAGACAATGATAGAAATAATATAGGATTAACATTAGATGGATGATAGTCCCATGTTCTAAAGTGAGCCCATCTCATTGGCATTACATCTAACATGCAACACCTATCCTCTCGTTAAACACCTTCTGTAAATCGATACTATGAGTGTCCCATCTAAACTGTGGGAATATCTTTGAGGACAACTGTTGGAATACACAAAACCTTCTCATCATCTGTACTTCTGGGTCTGGATACTCCATCAAGTATTCTATAACATCTTCTGTTGTTAGAATAGGATTATCATCAGACGCTGATTCAACTACAGCTATAGAATAAGGACTATTAGTATGTTCAATACGAGCCTTATCCTCTCCTTTAATTTTCTTATAATATTCATCTATCATAAACTTTGATCGGTAATAAACTTGAGCCCTATCAAAGATTTGATCATATAATACAGTACTCTTTGTGTCTTCCGTAACAGTGTAGGTGATGATAAAGTCACCCTTTTCGATCATAAGCCTTGGTCTTTGTTCGTCATAAAACCCCTCAGAACCTAACTCATCAGCCCATATACTAACTCTCTGATGTCCTCTAGTGGACTCAACTGGCATCTTATAAGAAACAAACTCGAATACAATGTCTTCACCACCATACGGGTCCCACAATTCAACAGTCTTCTTCCTAGTAGATGGTGTCTTCTTTATAAGAAACGGAGGACACCATTTCATAAGTTCTAGATACTGGATACTCTTTACTTCTTTAGTAGCACCTTTCTCTCCTGCCTTGTCGTGTTCACTCTCTGGTAGTATGTCACCTGCAAATCTTATGATCTTATTACCACGTTTATGTAGCTTTACTTCTTTACGATTAGGTTTAGCACACGTAGGACATAATCCATCCTTATACCGTAGTTCAAAACCATCAAGCCATTGAGCAGGACTAAAGGTATGACCGTTAGCACATTCAAAGTAATTAATATTACGCTCTGGTATAGGATGACTACCCATAATCCTGTGCATATAACCCATTATAGTCATAGCACCTTTACCTCGTTGATTACCGAAGAACAATGCTATTGTTTTCTGTTTTATATTCAAGAACTGCTTAGATTCCCATGTATGAACGTATTGTGATAACGATGCGAAATCGTTAGCTTGTTTCACTGCTTCTTGTGTGAGGATGTTTGTCATCTCTCTCCTTGTTTAATTATCTTTTAAATTTATCAGCAGCTTTCTGTATCTTATGACCAATACCAACAAAGCCAAATCCTGCTGCTACCGTTACAACTACCTTCGCTAATTCGACATAACCTAAACTGGTCAATATCGCACTAACCCCTGCTAATCCTGCTGCTATCCATGTTTTATAACCCTTCATCATCTTTCACTACCTCCTTTTATAAAGTTCTTTGTTCTTCTCCTAAATTTAACCGCTCTGTTTATCCATAAATAAATATTCTTCTTTCATTAACGTTTTAATACCAATGCGTTTCATCACTTCTTTATGTGCATCTTTAAACTCATCGACCATTCTGTCAAGAAAGTCATACAAGCTAGTTACAGATGGCATTTGTTTACCATTGCTATTCTGAATCAGCTTATCACAATCATCCACATATTTCATAACAAAAGCCCTTGCTGTCATAGGGTGTATACCATACTGCTCAAGATACTCCATTGTACCCATATTCATGCAACCATTTTGTATTAAATCCTTGTGGCAGTTACGGAAAGCCATTCTTATATGGTGAGCTATTTCTTCTTTCTCAACATCAACTTCATCCCAATCAGCAGGGATATTGTTTGTTTCCATAATCTCTTTGTATGCTTCTTGATACATACCTATCTCTTTTAATGCTCCTTCAATTGTATTTCTTGATGCAGTTAATTGGCTTTCAGCCTCTTCTATTTTAACAAGAGACATTGCATCACCTTTGTCCTTCCATTTTGCAATATTAACAAGAGCCTTTTTATGTGTGAAGTATGCACTATTCAATGCGTTTCTTTTCGTGTCGATCTGTGCTAGGCATTGTCTTAACCTACGATAAGGAGAATCACACATCATAGTTAATGACATTAACTGGCTTGTTGTTTGAGTGTTCTTTCTCCCTGTTGTCTGTATTGCCCTGTCTATCATAGGCATATCAGACAAAATCGTAGCCAGTTTTTGCGTATTAATTGTAGGCATACCTCCTACCCATACTTCAATATCTTTATATCTATTTACTAAACTGTTATTATGTTTGTCCGTTTGACCCAGCACCGCCACCTCCTTCTTCATGTGTTATCATATCACCAAAATCTGTTGCATTACCTATTGAGGATATAGTAATATATTCAATAGTGTTATCTTCTGTACCAGGACCTCCAGGACTCCAATCAGCATTGCCAACAACACCTCTATCACCATGCCCATTTGACAGACCGCCACCAAGTGAACAACTATTACCTAAATCACCAAAATCAGTTGCATTAGAAGGAGAGTTTATCGTGATGTATTCGATTACATTTGTGTATCCAGAACCTCTATTTCCTCCAAAAAAGCAACCTCTCTCTCTTGTATCATTACTTGCTCCATGTCTAAGTCCTCTTACCGCAGCAACAGTAATATCACCAAAGTCTGTTGCAGTACCTGTAGAGGAGATAGTAATATAATCTATTACATTGCTATAACTGCCAGTATATCCCCCTGCAACAACACCTCTATCATTAACTCCATTAGACACACTCCCACTATCGTACCTCTCTACACTTAAATTCCCAAAATCTGTTGCATCCCCTGTAGAGGATATAGTGACATATTCTAAGCTGTCTGTATTCAAATTACCTGCAAATACCCCTCTATCGGTAGAGCCATTCGACAGTCCTGTTTTTCCTGTTGTAATTCCACTTAAATCGCCAAAGTCAGTTGCATTTCCTGTTGATGAGACAGTAATATAATCTATTATATTGGCATTGCCGCCACTTAAAGTACCTCCTGCTGACAACATACGATCAGTACCCAAAAGACCATTACAACATACACCATTCTGGTCAGGACTATATGTTAAATCTCCAAAATCAGTTGCATTTCCTGTTGAGGATATTGTGATATATTGAATTACATTTGCATAAGGAACACTATATCCTGAAAATATACCTCTATCGCCTGAAAGTGCAAGAGTAATACCACCCCAAAGCCATTCTAGCCCTTTTAACATTTATACAGGAGCCTCCCCCCTTAATACCCTTCTTGCATTAATCTTGTTCCATACAGCATCAGGGAACGTACTTCTTTCCAAAGGAGTACCTGTCGCTATAGCCACCATGATGTCCTCATTAATACGAGTAAGACCTCCCTCTAAATTCTGTATCTTGCCCACCTTAACTGCTTGGACTTCTGTTGGTGTTAGAGGTACAATGTCATACCCTTGCACCCTCTGAGCATTTACATTAACAGGAGTGCTTAAATCTGTCATGTCAGGCTGGGTTACATTGGGGACAACTTTCTGAGTATCTGCATCGTGAGCAGGAACTACTTCCTGTATTAAAGGAATCCAGACATACCGTTTATTGAAAGTTCTTTTTATCGTAGCATAATCTTTCTGCTCTATTATGTTACCAGTAGTTCTGTCTATTTTGACATACGTTGTCATTATGTGTCCTCCCCTGCATCTGTGGTAATAAATAATTGAATACCTAAATTAATTGCATCTACGTCTAAATCATCTGCTGACACATCTCTAAATAGTCTAAAGAAAACCAAGTCACCAGCAGTTGGTGTCCCTGCTATAGTAATCGCAGAAGATTCGGCAGATTGATACATATCTTCTGCTGTCGCTCCATCTACTGCTGTAGGAGTAACTGCTGTACCGTAAGCCGCATTTATTGTATCATCATTGCTTACAGCAACACCTTGTAAACCAAAGGCAACCCCATCAAGCCCTCCTGTTTGACCCCCGTTATGTGTCCAGAATGATTTAAAAGTCACTGTTCCTTCATTCCAACTCTTAGGCATTGCTACTTGGAACTGTACTGCTTCGTCAGCAGCCGAGTCAAAAGCAAATCCGATCATATCTGGTCTTCCTGCTGTTGTTTCAGTATTTGATATAGCCTCTGCTCCGTTAGAAGTAGTTGCTGTCATTGCTGATGGTGGAATGGGTATAGTATGTTTTCCAATAGGTGATATAGTAGCACCTGCAGAAGTAATGGAGTAACCATTCATATCTAGGTCACCACCCAATTTGGTAGAAGTAGATGCCTGTCCTCTTATCACATCCGCTTTTAATGTGCTGTTTAATCCATCAATATCTACTTGTGGCATCTTTACTCCTCCTTCGGATACTTGTTTTTAATTTCCCTGATGTGTTCTAGCCAGGTGTCAGTACCTTCTTCTTCGTCATGGAATATCATATCTAACTGATCCCCCACACTGGC
>Ga0208299_1000975_pt1 | contig 22941 bp, 28 predicted proteins | sample 15_taG_FD_184089 | JGI IMG/M metagenome (GOLD analysis project Ga0208299, IMG submission 184089) | Marine viral communities from the Subarctic Pacific Ocean - 15_ETSP_OMZ_AT15312 metaG (SPAdes) (version 2) | ecosystem: Environmental > Aquatic > Marine > Oceanic | place: Pacific Ocean | collected...
CCATCTTACCACCATCTTTATAGAAGAATTTTAATTTCTCTTTACACCCTTCTACAATTTTAAATACTTCTTCCTCTACTTTTTCTAGAGGACTGTAATCGGTAAAGAGATGTTTTTTAGGTTTATAAATAGATACTATTTTATCTTTATCCTCTTGTGTTAATTTACCACCAGACTCCCAGTCGTTGTGTCCGTATGCGACTTGATCCCAGAAATGAAAATAATAATCTGTAGTACTATCCTCAAATGTAGTCTCTTGTATAATACTTTCGTAGCTTAAGTCCCAAAATCTGGGCTGTCCATATAACAGTACTGCTAGTTTCATTTATTTATTTTTTATGTATATCATGACGCGGATTCTTAAAAAGAGCAGTTATTAGGAAAATAGCTAATCTGGCATCCTCGTCTGAGAATATATCTAAGTTAACCGCACTAATTTTAATAACGGATAAATTGCTTTGTATCGCTTTTAATATTCGATGATGACCGTCTATTATTTGATCATATTGTCCTTTCTTAGTTGTGACTATAATAGGATACTTTAAATCTACTTTTTTAATCCTTTCGAATCGAGTTTTATAATGAGACGATAGATCATCCGGGTCTCCATCCCATCCTTTATATCTTTGATAAAAACGATTGTTTTCTAGATCGCTTAGATTTGTTTCTTTTGGTTCATGAATCATATCAAGTATATCTTGAATCGTTGTGATCCTGGTTATACACTTATTCATTAGTCGGTTATAAAATCTGTTAAATTACCCCAATCGTGTTTGTAATAGTGATAATCCTGGTTTAATATTTTTAAAAATTTGACGTGATCTGGATGTCCTGAGTCGAAAATATTATGATAATTATAATCTTTATCAGTAAATGTGCCCCAGTTAAATATTCTAGACGTATATGAGAAGAAATCATGTGCTTGAGCAATGTGAATAAATTCTGGTATACTTTTATAGTTATTATTTTGTACACACATGTCTAATCTTACAGCCTTAAGACCTATAGATTGTATAAAATGTAGGTTTTTTAGTAAGCGATCCCAGTCACCACCTACTCGTACTTTATCATAGTGTTCTTTTATACCAGCATCTAAACTTACAATAGCACTAACATCTAATTTGTGTATGTTTTTAAGCTTCTCCCAACGTTTCTCATCAAATAATACTCCGTTAGTCTGTAAGCCTATAGATACAAGTGGATTCTTCTTAGCATCAACCTTTTTTAATAGTTCAAAAAACGAAGGTGAACCAAATGGATCACCAGAACCGGTTATATTAAGCTGTACTTTATGAGGCTTACTGTGAATCATACGCAGTAAGCGCTTGTTTATCATTAAGGTTTGCTTATATTTGTCTGGTTGGTTTTTTTCTCCGTATTGAATTAGATTTTTTCGGCAGCTAGGGCATCTTAAGTTGCAAGATTTATCGTAACATAAGTTTATTACACTTGGTGGTTGTGCAAATTCCATTTTAAACTCTAAAATAAACTTTAATTCGTCACCATATTTTCCAGCTAATACATCCTCCCTAGTAGGTAGTGTACCATTTTGAATTTTAGGACACTCCTCACTGTTACACATACTAAAAGAGCCGTCTAATATACTTCTACGAAAAGCTTTACTTCTCTTACTATTCCACTCTTGGTAAAAATCTAAAGTAGGAGTTAAATCTCCAATTCGATTATGGTTCACCCATCTAGGACAACAGTTATATAATCCTTTTTCTTGTATTTCCAGAAAGGTCCATGGATGCTCACAAAACCTAGTTGAAAGATCGTCCGACATGTATAATTAATTATAGAATTATGGCAATTACGCAACCTAGTATAGATCAGGGAACAACTGAAATACCTAATGAATTAGATATCTACTTCAACGGTGTTGAATATAAACCAAAGCGCCAAGCCATTCAAGAGATAACATTTCTCGGTACCAAGACCATGCAAGCTAAAGTAAAAGAGAATCTTACGATTTTCTGGAACCCTCTTACATGGGATTGGACAAAGCTCTCAGACAAGGAGGCCTATGAAAACAAATATAAAAGAAAGACAAGATCTGTTTATTTTAAAGAAAAGGTCTTTTTAGTTGAGACTTCGAAATTTAAAAAGGGTATCGTCGATGATGATTTTGTTGATACTGCTGAGCTACCGATTGGTATTGTAGTGTACTGGGAAACTGATACTAAAGAATGGCAAATGCTTGGTTATAAAGAAAATCTTTTGAGATAATATAATATTATGCTTAAACGGTCGGCTTGTTTATATGCATCTAACTCTGGTGTAGGTTTAACGGCTGATGTTTCGTTAATTCAAGATTTATTAATCGATGAATATAACATTGATGTTATATATACCCAATATGATATTGTAGATCAGTCTCCGGTACCTGTTTTTGCTAGTTATGATGTAGGTATTTTTTTTCAAGAGTATGATATTCAATGGTTAGATAGAAATAAAGTTAATATTTTAATAACAAATGAAGAATGGCTTCATTCTCAAAAATTACTGTTACTGAAGCAATTCGATAAAATTATAACTAAGTCTTCATTCGCGAAACAACTTCTTAGTCCATATAATAATAATATAGTCAATTGCGGGTTTATTACAAAAGATAGGTATGTTCCGAATATTCAAAAAGAAGAAAAATTCTTACATGTTATGGGTAAGAGTGCTCAAAAAGGATCTGAGCATGTATTAACATCCTTTACAGGTACTTGTAAGCATTTACCGTTAACTGTAATAGAGAGCCGAGATGGTTGTACGTTTAAAACCCTAGGAGCTAATTCAAATTTTAATTATATTAAAGATTTTATATCAGAAGACGAACTTAATATTAATCTTAATAAACATACAACTCATTTATGCCCTAGTTATAATGAGGGCTGGGGACATTATCTATATGAAGGCTTATCTTGTGGTGCACTATTATATGTAACAAAGCTTCCAATGTTTTTAGAATGGTTAGATCCAGACTTAGTTGTATTTTTAGATTGTACATTTCAGCGATGCTCAGAGGATATTTTCTTTTTAAAGTTTCGTAACAATCAATATCCTCATCAATTTGGCTGGCAAGTTAGTCAGGAGGATTTAGATTCAAAAATTTTAAATCATAAACATTTTTTAGAAAATCATAAACCAGATTTAGTTCGAAAGTTTTTTAAACATCTCATCGATCAGAATTCAAAAAAACTCTTTAAAGAGTTAACAGATGTATGACGATATTGTATAAGATATGTTTTAATATTTCACGTGATGCTGACTGTGCGTCCCACAATCGACCTCTTGTTATTAACATATCTGATATGGTTGTCCGCTGTCTTCGCTCTCTAATAAAACAAATGTCAGATGAAGATAATATAGTTTTTTTTCTTGATGGTGAAGACGAGGAAAATGTAATAGAAGATATATGTACAGAGTTTAATATTAATTATAAAGTTTATACTTTCGATCATAAATGCGCTGTTAAAATTAATAATGAATGTATATTATATATTATTAACAATATAGAAAATGATAATGAGATAATATATTTGTGTGAAGACGACTATTTACATTATAATAATTGTCTTCAACATATAAAGGAATTTTTAAAACAATACCCAGACTGTTTTTGTCACCCGGTTGATTATCCTAATTTATATACTGACAAAAACATTCAACCTAGTGAGATAATTTTATCTAAAAATTGGCATTGGCGTTCTATTAAAAGTACAACATATACTATTGCGTTTACTAAAGCGGTTTTTAATTCTAATTATAGTATATTTACTAATATAAATAGGTCTTTGTTTTATGATCATATTATTAATCTTCTATATATTTCTACAAAATGTTATTCACCAATACCTTCCTTAACATCTCATCTTGAATATGAGTGTTTGTCTCCTTGCATAGACACAGAAGGGATATTGAAGGAGAGTTTAAGTTAATATGAAATGCGCTGTGTTACAATCATGTGATACTAATTATGATGAGGTTATATCTATTACAAGCCCTGTAAATAGAAAATATGCTGAGTATCATGGCGCTGAATATATTTTACATAAACATGATCAAGACCATAATCGCCATCCGTCATGGAATAAAATTTATTCAACATTAGATTTAATATGGAGTAATCGGTATGATTATATTTTCTTTTTAGATGGTGATGCTGTTGTAACAGATATAACTAGAAACATATTTGATCTAGCAAAAGACAGTCCTGATATATTATTACATTTGTGCGACGATCTGCGCCAGAAAAGAGAATTAGATAGTAATTGGGGAGTGTTTTTAATTAAATCTGATAGGTTAATGATTCAGTTTTTAGAGAAGATTTTGCACGATCCCGCAATCAACCAGGAAGAACAGCAATATATAAGAGATTTTTATCACAAAGGTAGAGATTGGGAGCAAAGTGTAATTCAATGTGAATTTGCGACGGATGTTTCATATTATAAAAAAATAGTTAAAATATATCCCAGTCAAACTTTTAATCACTATAAAGGCAATTGGGTATATCATCCGTGTTACCCAGATATTTCGGACAAGCAAAAAGTTAAATTATTAAAGAGAAAAATTTCACAATTATCAGTCGATCAAAAGCTATATGTTGGATATGATTTTTGATAACATTTATGTTGTTTGGGGCCAAGACCCTTTAAAGAAACAATATATAGAAAACCATTTTGCAAAATGTGGTATAGATAATTATAAATTTGTTCGTAGCTTAGTACCTAAAGACTTTTTTTACGATAAAAATGAGCGGTTCAAATTTACAAGAGAGGAGTGGATATTGCATCGGTGTAAGAGACAAGGATCTCATATGCCAATGTCCCTCGGAGAAGTTGGTTGTGCGTATGGACACCTTAAAGCATATAAGACTGCGCTCGACGATGGCGCTAAAAAGTTTCTTGTCGTAGAGGATGATATACGATTTAATATTGATATGTGTAATAATGTATTAAATTGGAAAGAATATATACCTACCGATTGGGATATAATTCATTATCATTCATGGAGAAACTTTGACGATGGTCTCGCTAAAAAAAGAAAAAAAATAAACAAATATTTTTATTCAGGTCATACAGAATTCGCTGGTGCGGTTTGTTATTCATTAACATCAAGCGCAGCTAAACAATTATTAAGTAGGTTCTATCCAATACAAGTTGCCGCTGATGGAGCAATTGCATTATTTAGCACAACTAAGTTCGCGCGAAAATATTATAATGCATATGTTTTTAAACCGTTTTTAGTAGAGAAGACAATATTTGAAAGTCAAATTGATGAAGAAAAAGCTAAATTCTCAAAATATAAAACTAGAAAACAAAGATATAAGATGTACTGTTGATTTTTTATGTAGATATGTTATTATAGTTGTATGATTTTGAGAGACATTGACATCTATGATGGTAATTTAATTCACAACCGATTTGCTTATAAATATTTCCGGAAGAAAACTTTACCAATTGGTAATATTGTTGCGTTTCGAGCGCCGATGAAGGTCGAAACCGAGGGAATGATTGACAATGAAGACTTACTTAACAACGATTTTATTTATTCTGATGACGCTATTAATTTTTGCTGGGAACTTCCTAATCTTGATCCTCTTGGTGCTGTTTTCTTTCAAAGATTATTTAATACGCAAATTGCGAACTTGTTGTCAACGAAGTACCTCCAAGCTCCCATCGAAGTAGATGGCGATGACTTAATCGTACACAAAGAGTTCGAACAAAATGGAGTAATTCAACCAAAAGGCAAATGTAGTGTCAGTATTACCTATTCAAAGGATAATGTCGCTATAGGTCACACTGCAATTAATGTCACGGCTGGTAGAAATGCACCAGTTTTTGCATATTCCACGAATTTAACCGACGAACAAGCGGAAGAATTCATGAAAATCATCATAGATACCTACTATTCCATGGTGGATGACGCATTTATAGCAACTACAAAGCTGACACTGTGAGAAACAGTTCTATGGTCAAATTTTTTTTGCAAACCCATGGGTATTTTCCTATTTGGATTTTTGGTCACGTAGGTCAATACCGTGGTCCAAATTTTTTTCGCAAAACTTCGACAAAAATACTTTAAGGAACTAAGACAGTCATGAATTTAATTAAAAGAAATCCGGTGAGTAGTTTTTTTGACTTTGTTAACAATATTGCTTTCGATAAAGAGCAATTAGATATTAATATTACAGATTCTCAATTATATTCTGCTTATATTACTAATAGGTATATAACTTTTCTTAATAAAGAGTCAGCTCTATTAATCAACAATACTATTAATAGATATGGTCTAGTGTTTAATACTGAAATGCATTATAGTTTTTTATTTAACTTGATACCTAAAGTTAAACGTAAATTTATTAGATATGTAAAGAAGAAAAAGGTAGACAAGAGAGATTTCGAGATATTATCTAATAGACACGAACTCTCACAGAGAGAAATACAATTGTATTCGGAAAATTTTGGCGTAAATATTAGAAAGTATGAACAGTAAGCAACAGAAGCAATATGACAGCGCGTTAGATAAAATGGATTTAACTGAATCTCAACGAGATGCATTCGATCATTCTGTCAAGCGAAGTTTAATTGACCTAGATACATATCAAAATACAGATACGTTTAGTTTACATGGATATAAATTAAACAGAGTGATGGATGATATTGTGCTTGCGCAATATGTAGATCTATCAGAGGATGGTAGTAGTGTTATTCGAAATGGTATCCATATTCCACTATCACAGGTCCGTCGAACGTGGAGAATGGCTAGAGTAATATTAGTTGGCCCAAAATGTAATTACACTAAGCCAGGTGATATTGTTTGCTTCCCAGACGATAAAGGTATTAAGGTTGATAATTTGTCTGTTACTGGTTTTGACTCTTCCATTAGGAATTGTTTATTTTTAAATGAGGATAGATTTTTTGGTATATGTGAAGAGATAGAACCGGATGATAATAGGACTGAGTAATTTAAAAAGCATGCTTTTGGCTAAGGTGTGTGAGGTAAAGTTCGCTCGCCGTAACCCCAAGCCTGGGAGACCTGCCTCTCGGAGAATGCTATGTACAAATAATGTTCAATTATTAAATTCAGTCGAAGGTAGAACTGTTTTAAATTACCGACCGCCCCGCCAAGCGCCCGAGTATAATCCTAATCAAGAGAACTTAATCATAACATGGGACATATTGATGCAAGACTTTCGAACAATTAATTGTGATACTGTCGACTTAATAACTACTCTTGAAGCTGATGAGACGTTTTGGGTATATATAAATGAAAAAATCGCGCCGATGTCCGCGCCAGAAAAAATGGCGTTTATGAACACATGAACTTTGACCTTGTAGAATCAACTCTAAAATCTCTATTACTGACTACAGTAAAGATAACATCTAAAAAAAGGACACTTGGCACTGGTCAGATTCAATTATTTGATATTAAAGATTTTAACATTAAGTTGTTATTTACTACCGGAAAGAAATTAGAAATATTATACCCGTTTAATGTTCATAAGCGTAACCGTGTAATTTATTTTGATTATATGCTCAACCATATTCATAAAGATGATGTGTTATGGAGGCCTAGAGTTAATAGGATGATAACAAATCATCGTAATAAGTATTGTGACTTGCTTCTCTCTATAGAGAAGCTATAATATTTGAATGGGTATAAAGAACTTTCCTAAAGGATATCATCCCTCAAGCAGCCAGCAATACGCAATTCCTAATATTGTTGATAGTATGAATGATCACAAATTTGTAATCATTCAAGGACCTACAGGTTGTGGAAAGAGTTTTATAGCTAAAACTATTGCTAATGGTTTAAGCAGACCACCATCAAGACTAACTAAGTTAATTAATAATTATACGGCGTATGAGACTAGTTGGGAGAATGGTAAACTAGTATATGAATACTCAGATGATTTTGCTGGTAAAAGATATGGTACATCTATATTAACTACTACTAAAGCTCTTCAGGATCAATACACTAGAGATTTTAAAGACATAAAAACTCTCAAAGGTAAAGGGTCGTATGTTTGTAATCTTGATGATCGTAGTTCAGCGGACCAAGCACCTTGCATCTTTAGTAGCAAGCTCAAGAAGGAGTGTTGGGATTGTAATCGCTGTGACTACTATGAAGCGCGAAATAAATCTGCTAGTGCGAAGATTAGTGTAGAGAATTATTCAAGCTTTTTCTATAAACCAGAGCATCTAAAACATAGACAACTAATAGTATGTGATGAGGCATCTGAGTTGGAGAACATTATTGTAAGTAGGTTTAGTTGTAGTATTGAAATTGGTCGGCTTAATACATATGGATTTAAATTACCATACACGGTAGATCGAAAACGGTTCTTTAATAACTTATGTACCCTTCAAGCTAGATTAGAGGATAGGTATGTAGAGCTTCTCCGTATGATTGACAAGCGCGGTGATACAGTAAGCGACTATATTAAAAAAGAATATAAATTTATATCTGATCTTAAAGGTGATCTTGTCTTAGTGATTGATACATGGAGTCAGTCTGAGTACATTATTAATAAAAAGTATATACGCAATAAGCAATACATACAATTAATTCCTAAGAAGGTTGACACACTAGCGCAACATATATTTAAATATGCTGATAATATTATTCTAATGTCTGCAACATTTGTTGATTATAGATCTGTTATGAGGAATTTAGGAATAGTAGAGAGTGATTATAAGTATATCGATCTTCCGTCTCATTTCGATCCAAAGAAGTCACCTATACTGTTTGGCTCATTTCAGTTAAATAAAAAGAATCTTGAACAGAGTTTTCCAAAGGTAGTTGATTGTGTGAAAGAGATCCTAGAAGAACATAAAGATGAAAAAGGATTGATACATACTCAATCAAATGTCATTACTAAGATGCTTAAGGATAAGATAAATGATGATAGAATTTTATATAGAATAAGAGGCAATAAAGATAATGTAGACATATTAGCAGAGCACTTACAGACTGACAAGCCTACTGTACTTGCGAGCCCTTCAATGAGTTTTGGAGTAGACTTAAAGGGTGCTGCTGCTCGGTTTTGTATTATATTAAAATGTCCATGGCCTGATCTAGGTGATGTTCGTATTAAAGAAATGTCTAAGAGTAATAAAAAATGGTATACTAATAAAATGTTTACTACGTTTATTCAACAATGTGGACGGTGTACTAGAGATGAAAATGATACTAGTGTTACATATGTTTTAGATGCTGTTGGTATAAGAAATCTAATTCCTTCATACCGGAATTTATTGCCGATGTATTTTACAGATAGGTTTATTTAATAAATATTTACAATGAAAAATCAATACTATGGCTTCGAGCTAAAAGATATGATAAGGCAGTTTATTACCGCCTTTAATAGTATTGTTATAAATCGGTACAATAAAGATAAGGACGTTGTTGATCAGATTAAATGCTCGTTCTATTATGGTCCTAAAGAGAGAGCTATACATGATATAGTTAACAAGGCTGGTTCCTTAAAGCTTCCAGTCGTAGCAATTAATTATGGTTCGATCAGTAGAGACCCGGAGAGAGTCTTTAATAAGATCTCAGGATTTTATTATAGTAAAGCACCAACAGTTAGTGCTGGCGCTTTAGATTCAGATCATTTAAAGACCCCACTTCCAGTAGACGTAGGTATTAATATGTCTATTATGACTAAATTTCAAACTGACATGGATCAGATCATAAGCAATTTTGCTCCATATAATAATCCATATATAGTTATGAGTTGGGTTATACCTACGTCGCAAAACTTAGCTAGTAATTATGAGATTAGATCTGAAGTTTTATGGTCTGGAGATATTAGTTTAGATTATCCTATTGATGTATCTACAACACAACCAGCTAGAGTGATAGCTAATACTAACTTTACAATTAAAGGTTGGTTGTTTAGAGGTCCAGCTGAGTCCGATACTAAGAACATATTTACTATTGATCAAGATTTTGTACCAGTAAGCGGATTTGACTATACCTGATTATGAGTAATTTTATAAATTATACTTCGACACTAACTGACGTAACTTCGTTTAGTGCTAATTATGACCACAGAGCATTATCAGCGCGACCTGAGTTCACAGCTGGTAATACTTATACGACATTGACGTGTGGTTTTTCTAGTGTGACGACCTTCGAAGGTTATAATTTTGATTCAGTACGAGCTGTGTTATTAAGCTCAACAGATAACTCGCTATTATTTACAAGTGCTAATGCTGGTTTTACTAATTTTCCTATCTCAGGTTATACTTCTATTTCTAGCTTATGTGACGGTGCTACGATATCCCCAGCTATATCGGGACTATTAACTAGCAATTATACACTAAATAGTTATAATAGTATGTCTGTAACTTTCCCAACAATTACTGCGACAGGTAGTATTGACATTATACCAATGAATGCTGCTGGGTATGGAAGTTTAGTAAACGACATAAATACAACAATAACAATTAATTAAGATGCCAGACGGACAAAAAGGAACATTTGGAAGAGGGTTACAGAAATTCATTTCTAGTAATTTACCTTATAGATCACCGGCGGCTATTATAGATGACGTAACTCAACAAAATCCAAAGTTTGAGGACTTCTATAAAGCAGGTTCGATGCGTAAAGAACTTTTAGCGCATCATTCTATTATCGCCCCAAAGACGGTTGAGTCCTCTCACCCAGTTGGTTCATTCTTAGCTGATAAAGCATACAACGAGTTAATGTATGCTACTTTAGATGTAGATAAGTACCGCCGTGTACGTGACTACCGTACAATGGCACAGTTTGCAGAAGTAGCTGATGCCTTAGATGAAATTTGTGATGAGTTCTTAAATGAAGATGAACATGGTAACATGCTTAATCTTAAAATGAGAGATCAATCAATTCAAGATCCTTTAATTACTAAACAACTCAATGATGAGTTTAAAAAGTTTATTAATCTGTTTGATTTTAAAGAGCGTGCATGGGAGTATGTTAGAAATTTATTAGTAGATGGTGAGTTGTATTTTGAAAATGTTATTCATGAGAAGCATGTTAAGGAAGGTATATTAGGAGTAATACCCGTACCTACACAGGCAATTGATCCTGTGTATGACAATTTTCAACAAATGCACATCAAGGCATATCTGCTTAGAAAAGCTAAACATCATAAGGAGGCAGAAGAGCAATATAACTCTATGCAGGATAAAGATTTTATTCCTATGGAAAGGAATCAGATCACTTATATTAACTCTGGTACGTGGAATGAGAACAAGAACTTTAGAATCCCGTTTATTGAAAATGCCCGCCGAGCTTATAGACAGTTATCTTTAATTGAAGATTCGATTATAATTTATCGCTTAGTGAGAGCACCAGAGCGTTTAGTTTTTAACGTTGATGTTGGTACAATGAGTCCACCAAAGGCAGAAGGCTATATTCGCAAGCTAATGCAGAATTATTGGAGCAAGAAGGCTTTTAGTTTAGACAGTAATGATAGAGTTCAATCATTTAACCCTCAGTCGATATTAGATGCATACTGGTTTCCAAAGAGAGAGGGTAGTACAGGAACAGAGGTTAGCCAACTACCGGGAGGTCAAAATTTAGGTGAGCTACAAGATTTAGTTTACTTTGTAAAGAAGCTATATAAAGCTCTCAAGGTACCAACTAATAGAATTGATACAGAAAACTCACAATACAGTGCCGATGCAAATGTGTTAAGAGAAGAGTTAAAGTTTGCTAATTTTATTGTTAGGTTACAAGCACAGTTCGCTGCTGGTTTAAAAGAAACATTTATCACTCATCTTAAGTTAAAGCACTTGTGGAAGACGTTCGAGCTTCGAGAGAATGGATTTGATTTAGAATTTGTACCTCCTGCTAATTATTTTGAATTACGTCGTCAGCAAATAATGGATCTCAAACTTAACAACTTTACTAACATTACTGGTAATGAATCTATATCTCAAGGGTATGGTCAGAAGGAATGGTTGGGCTGGACAGATGAAATGGTTAAGGCTAATAGAGCTTGGTTGCGTAAGGATGCAGCACTACAACATGAGTTAGATCAAATCCGAGGCGGAGGTGCTGATTGGGCCGCTGGCGGTGGAGCTGCTCCAGCAGCTGGTGGCGCCCCTGGTGGTGCAGTAGGTCCGGGTGGAGAAGAGATGCCTCCAGACATGGGCCCGACTGGAGCACCGGGTGGAGACGCTGGTGGTGAAGCACCTCCACCTGAACCAGTACCTACTCCTGGTGGAGAAACTTCAGCGTTGCCGACATAAATAATTATGTGGCGACGGATACATGGTCAGATACTTATTTAAGCGCAGGAAGTCATTTATATTCTACATATTTAGCTAATTCAGTAGATGGATATTCTCGATTAGGAGATAGAATTTCTTATGCTTTAGGTTACCCAATTGTTAATTTAGAGCTTCACGGTAATCAAATATATACTAATATTGCTATAGCGACAGAAATGTTTAGCAAGTTTGCTGGATATACAGAGGAGCATCTAGTATTTGATAGTGATAAGTATACTCGTGGTAAGGGATTAGATATATCAGAGCTATTAACTCTAACTCCAGAACTAACTGCCACATATACTGATAAAGTTGAAGTTACAGTTGGTTCGAGTACAACAGTTCCTACGGTAACCTCAAAAGCATTTACTAGTAGTGATACTGGGTTTGTATCTTTATTTGAATTTGATTCAGATGACACTGTAATCGATCCATCTGAGTATACATGGACAATGACATTAGATGATGGTAATGCTCATGTAGCTAAATCTCTTGTTGTATGTGTATCGTCTGTTAATTTAGATTTATCCGGTGTAGATATAAGTTTAACTCAATATGGTGACGTATTCACGACAACAACAGAAATGTTTGAAGTGAGTGCAATTCCCGGAGATTCATCAGAGACAAATACATATGCAGATCCTACATCATCCTATACTAATAGTGTTTCAGTTGGAGTGTATTTAGATGCTGATACGACTCAAGGAGGAACGATCCGTGCTACTAGAAACGATACTTTAAACGACACTACTACTGTTGACCAATTGACATCAAAATCATCCTCAATTGGTCGTTGGGACAGTCTTACTAGACAAAGCAGAAAAGTAATTGATGTATATAGTCATGAAGAGTCTAGTAGTAGTAGTTTAAATACATTATTTACAATTGAGCAAACTTTAGCGCAACAAACCTATTTTAGTTACGCAATGGGTAATTATGGTTTTGATTTAATTAGCTGGTACATATTAAAACAATGGTTAGAAACTCGAGAGAAAATGCTCTCAACGAAAAGATACTTTAAGTTTGATGAGCGAACACAGCATATGCTTTTAATACCTGAACCAAAAACTGGAGAGCGGTTTTATGGAGTGGTTAGTTGTTACGTAGAAAAACCAGTTTATGATTTAATACAAGAACCGTGGGTGTACCAATATGCATTAGCACTTACAAAGATAACATTAGGTAGGGTTAGAGGTAAGTTTGGAAGCGCTCAGCTGTTTGGTGGTACTACCCTAGATACTTCTATCCTACAAGAAGGTCTAACAGAGAAAAAAGATTTAGAAGAGATGTTACTGAAAGGCGCAACGCCTGGATTTGGCGATGCCGCACCACCAATGTTCTTTGTAGGATAATGGCTCCTCATAAAAAAGGTAATTTTAAGAAAGGTATATACCGACCTGTCTATAATCAAAAATTCAAAGGTAAAAAATATCCACAGTATAGAAGCTCTTGGGAGCTTCGCTTCTTTAAATGGTGTGACTACAATTCTAATGTACTAGAGTGGACAAGTGAAGGGATAATTGTTCCATATATTAGCCCAGTTGATACTAGAACTCATCGCTATTATGTTGATAACAGTCTTGTATTAAATGAAGGAACTCGTAAGGCAAAGTACTTAGTAGAGATTAAGCCTTATAGTCAAACTCAACGCCCGGTAATGCGTGGTAGAAAGAAACAAAGTACATTTCTCCATGAACAAGTTACATATGATATCAATCAAGCTAAGTGGAAAGCAGCTAAACAGTGGTCAGATGATCATGGATATAAGTTTTTAATTCTAACAGAAAAGCAATTATTCAGCGGAAAAAGCTAGAAGAGACAATAAATATTTTATACAGCTATGGCCTTTAAATTATTAGTAGAAAAAACAGATCCATCTGAGTTTGAATATGTCCTAGAAGAGAAGAACGCCCAGTCTGAAGAGCGGTTATATATTAAAGGTCCATACATGATGGCGTCTGAGGTCAATAAAAACAAACGAGTATATGACCTTGATAATATGATTACTGAAGTCGCTCGATATGAAAAAGAAATGATTAAAACAGATCGAGCAATGGGTGAGTTAAATCATCCTACTACTGCTGAGGTTGATCTAGAGAGAGCTTGCCATATAGTTACTGAGATGAAACAAGACGGTAACATCTTTTATGGTAAGAGTAAGGTATTAAACACTCCAACTGGTCAAATTGTAAAGAGTTTAGTACTTGATGGAGTTAGAGTTGGAATGTCTTCAAGAGCATTAGGTAAAATTGATCAAGAGGGAGACTCTGAAGTTGGTCATGTTACTGAAATGAAACTCGTTGCTATTGATTGTGTTGCAGATCCTTCATATTCTGATGCATTTGTTAATGGTATTTTAGAGTCAAAGCAATGGGTTTTAAATCGTAAAGGAGAGTTTGAAGAGCACTATGATCGGTTTGAAGAGAGTTTAAAGGGGTTACCTAGGAAGGATGTTAATGATTATTTGACAGATAAAATCATGTCCTTCATTAGAAACATTTAAAAAAAACAGGTAAATAATATAAATATTTATGATGGATCAGAAACAACAGATCAGATCGCTTGTCAGTAATGTCATTGATAAGAATTATGCGGCTGCTAATAAAGATTTAAAAGCAGTTGTTAGCGAGAAATTAAAGAAGAGGATCGAGAGATCAACAAAAAACAATTTATTTAAAAATGAGCAAGATAACTGATTTACTTAAAGAGGTCGGCAAAGACGTTCTTAACGAAGATAGTCTTAAGCAAATTGAAACTGTCTTTACAGAGGCTGTAGATAAGAAGTCCGAAGACCGCGCCAAGATCGCAACAGAAGCAGCATTAGCTAAGCAAGATGATGAGCATTCAGCTAAGTTAGAACAGCTCTTGGAATCAATTGATCAAGATCACACTAAAAAACTCAACAAAGTTGTTGAGGCGGTGGACGCCGACCGCACCCGTAAGCTTAAGAATGTTGTTCGTAAATTCCAGACTGCTCTTAATGAAGAAGCGACTGGTTTAAAAGATACTGTTGTTGAATCTGTTTCTGATTATCTTGACTCATACATTGAAGAATCAGTTCCGACAGCTAGTATTGAAGAGGCTACTAAGAATAAAAGAGCATATAACCTATTAAAGGATATGCGTAAGATGCTTTCAGTTGATATGGTGCTTGCTAATGAGTCTATTAGAGAGGCAGTCCAAGATGGTAAGAAGACCATTGAGGAGTCGAGAGAGGCTATTGAGAAGTTGAATACATCAAATACAGATCTTGCGACTGAATTACAAAAGACTAAAAAAGACCTTTTCATTGAAAAAAGAATTGGTCAGTTCGATGAAAAGAAAAGCAATTTTATAAGGAAGACTTTTACCGATAAAGATCTTTCTTTTATTGAAGAAAATTTTGATTACACGGTAAACATGTTCGATAAGAAGGCTCAAGAATCTCTTGACGTTCTTAAGGAAGAGGCCATTCATGAGACAAAAACACAAGATGCTCAGGTTGAGGTAGTAGAAGAGAGCTCAGACACTCCAAAATCAGCAACTAGTATGTATGCTCAAGAATTAGCTAACATGCGACTGTAATGTAATCTTTAGTGTTGAGGTATTTACTACCTGATTCTCCAATGTGGAAAAAACAATAAACAGAAATAATATTATGAACGAAACACAAACTCGTCCAAGTCAAAATTACATTGACAATAATAGAGCTCAAGCATTGTTGGAGAAGTGGAGTCCAGTTTTGGATTATACCTCTGATAAAGTTTCAGCTATTAGTAACCCGCATACGCGGGTTAACACCGCCATCCTTCTTGAGAATCAAGAGGAGTGGTGTTTACGGGAAGCCAACACGTCTGGTGCTAGTAACACCGCGGGTGGTGGATCTGCTTTTGGTACCCCAACCAGTATTAACCAGGGTGGTACTAATGGCGGTTATGGTTCTGGTGATGACTATGCTCAAGGTGACTCACGTTTGCCGAAGATTCTTATTCCGATGATTCGCCGTACATTCCCCGAGTTGATTACTAACGAGATCGTTGGTGTTCAGCCGATGAGTGGACCGGTTGGTCTTGCATTTGCTCTTCGCTATAAGTATAGCAATCAGAAGATTAATGGTGATTATATTGCTGCTGCAGATAATAGCCCGACCGGTCAAGGTACATCTGTTGCCGCTGCTTCTGGCGCATCCGGAGGAAACATCGCGAACGCCGATTTAGGTGGTCAAGGTAAAGGTGAGTTAGGTCACAATTATCTTGGTTCTTCCTTTACTGGTGCACTATCTGATATGGATGGTGATGTTCTAGAGGGTGGAGCTGCTGATGAGAAAATCGGCGCCGCACATTGGTTGTCTGCTGGTTTTGATGATGCTGATGAGGGCTTTGCAGCCACACTATCAGCATTTGAGCTTGATAATGCTGCAGATACTCCCACAGTTGAGTTGAGCTTCGAGAAGACAGCTGTTGAGGCTGGTACTCGTAGGTTGAACGCTCGCTGGTCGGTTGAACTTGAGCAGGATCTTAAGAATATGAATGGTATTGATGTTGACGCTGAGTTGACAAATGCTATGTCGTATGAGATTCAAGCTGAGATTGATCGTGAAATGATCATTCGCATGATTCAAGCTGCTCTTACTGCTGGTCTTAATTCTGGATACTCCAAATATGTGGTTTCTGGTGCTGATGCTCGCTGGTTAGGTGAGCGTAATCGCGACTTCTATCAGAAGTTGATCGTTGAGGCGAATAGAATGGCTGTTAAGAACCGTCGTGGTGCTGCTAACTTTGTTGTTGCAACACCTAGTGTTTGTGCTATTCTTGAGATGCTTCCGGAGTTCACATGGATGACTGTTGACGGTAACGTTAACACTCAGCCGGTTGGTGTTGCTAAGGTTGGTAACGTTGGTGGTCGTTTTAACGTCTATCGCGATACACGTACCGAAGCGCAGTACAACTTAGGTGCTGCTGTGACAGCTAAGACTGAATATGCCTTACTTGGTTATAAAGGTCCTGAGTATTATGATACTGGTATCATTTACTGTCCTTACATCCCGGTTATGGTTCAGAGATCTATTGATCCGAATTCATTCTATCCGAAGGTCGGTATGTTGACACGTTATGGTGTTGTTGATCACCTCTTTGGTGCAGCGAACTACTATCACGTTGTCTTCGTGCTTGGTTTAGGTAGCACTGTTGGTTCAGGTGCGGCGTCGTATACACCGTTCCAGTAATCCGAATAGTGATTATTATCAAAGGGCGCTCGAAAGAGCGCCCTTTTTTTATTGTCTAATGGTCTTAATCCATGGAATGGTCTCATCCCACATCATGTCATCAATTAGGTCTATCTTATTAGCTCTAACTGGATTAATGTCCCATCCACCTCTCCTCGCATATAAACACGCAACCATTAGTTCTCGAGGGGAGAACCTATCGTACAAGCGTTTATAAATCGTTTCACATATTTCCTCATGGAAGTGGTTTTCGTCTCTAAACGAAACGATATATTCAAGTATCTCTTTTACACCTGGTAACCAATATCCTTCTATATGAATGAATACATCTCCCCAGTCTGGTTGAGATGTAACACGGCAGTTACTTTTAAGCAATGAAGACATTACATTTAGATTATTAGGCTCTGCCATAGATGTATATTTGGTATCAAATATAGAAGGGTCTTCTTTATACTTGGTAATATCGATATCTGATGTAACAAAATGTTCTAACCGTACATATTTCTTAGTTGGAATTATTGCTAATGAATTTGGTACAGCATCATATGATTCTAAGAATGGATTAGATACTCTTTTTAAATCTGTATCACAGGAGAATAACTTAACTTTAACTTCTGTCTGTAATAGTTTGCTGAGATCAGTTATAGCATGGTATTCAATATTGCTTACAACCTCTTCTATTGTCTCACCAAATTTTGTCATATTAAAACTATTCCAATATAACTTCATAGATTTAGATTCGACAATATATTTACTATCACAAGGATACACTACCTTAGCGACAGCGTTAACAGGTAGTCCATTATCCATCAATCCGGAAACTTCGTATCCGTTCCAGACATCATATCCTACAAACGGTAGATCTTTATCTTTGATTTTAAGATGCTTACGATTGCTAGATCTAGGCTCTCTTACTAAGAGCTTATCATCATATTCGGATTTATAGGCACTAGTTTTACCTAGATGCTTACTTACGTTTTTGTTATTCAGTTTTGCCATTTGAAATAATTTCTACCATCTTATTATAGCGACTTTCAACACTCCCTTCAAGTACAAAAACATTTGGATACTTGTTTAAGATTAATTCTTCATATAGCTTAATAATCCTATTCCGAAAGCTTTCACTTATAGATCTTTCTCCGTCGTTAATTAGAGCGACATCGTATGGACTAGTATAAAAAATATAATCATACCTTGAAATATACTTGTTTAACATATATGAAAATACTTTATCCGTAAACTCATCTACTTTACCATTCATTCGAAAGTACCTTGTGTAAACAAACCCATCAACAAGACATCTATCTAAAATAGTATTCATATCTGTATTAGAATATGAAAATATATTATTTAGATGATCAGTTAATATTGCGATTTGAGTGTCGGTGTAGTTGTCACTGTCGTCATTTATGTCGAACCCTTGTCTTTTTAGTTTACGAGTAACCTCAGGCACTACATTCCAATGATTTGTACAATCATTCCAATGATTAAGTAATGTAGTCTTACCCGATGACTGAGCTCCAGTAAATGATATTAGCATATTATTTGCCCCATGTACCATTATCGACTATCTGAGCAATTTTGCAATATAAGCTCGAATCTTTCCATGCGTCGAGAATAGGTTCATTGGCAGCTTCGTCAGTACGTTTCTTAATGACGAGATTAATCAGTCTCTGTACTTTATCATTAACACGGAAGACTAGCCCAGCCTTAGCAACTGCTCTGCCATCCGGTTTAGATAAGTCTTGTCCAACTGATATGTTTGTAGGACCGTAGTCATATTGTTTTCTAATAAAGAGTCTGTACTCTTCTTCGAGAAGTTCCTTTAACATTTCACATGTCTCAGGGTAGTCACTCTCGACCGATGTTTTAATTGTTTCGTAATCTGTCATTTAAAAAATTTATCCAAAGTTTTGTAGATTCAACGTGTAGTGCCTTTTCAAGCTCTTTATATGAATCAAAATTATTATTAATAAGACACTTTTCTACAATAGGACCATCATCGAGTTCGGGGGTTACCTTATGAATAACACACCCGACTCGAATATGGTTTGCTTCCCAAGCTTTCTTTTGTGGATTAAATCCTTTTAATTCTGGATGTATATGAATAGCTCCAGGATGTCCATTAAAGATATTAGATGATCTTGTAAATCCAGCTGGTAGTATTCTAAGATATCCATGAAGAGTTACAAATACATTCTCGCGCCAAGCTCCATTTAGAATAGAATAATTTAGTTTATCAGCTGCTCTATCGTAATCTAGTTCAGTAGGCCACTTTGGTAATCTTAAGATACCATCATCAGTAACATCTCTATAACGATGTACGAGTTCAACATTTGTAGTATCATCATCTTGTTTATTAGTTACAACAAGATCAGGCCACCTATTTATCTTTTTAGAGATATTAACAATTTCAGATCCTGTCTGACTAAAAAATGCTACCCACTTCATCGCTTAATAATTTTTTTGAACTGTGTTGTGTTATATCTAATAATCTCTTTTGCGTCTTCATCAGGATCAGCTTTAATAAGATCTGCTAATAGTTGACTAGGTTTATGATTGAGACCAAAGTCACCATTATATTGATACCCTAACAGTCCTGCTACTACTGGGTTAGAGGTATCAAGGCTTCTAATATTATAGACGTTATTATTTACATACCATTTAAACTCTCTAGCAAGTGACGCACCTAATAAGTGATGTGGTTTATCCCAATCCCACCATCCTTCATCAATAAGTCTTTTTACGAGTTGCTGTCGCCCGGTAGTCTGTCTCATTAATTTTTCAGGATTTAATGGATTACTAAAACCAGTTACATCGTACATGCTAAAATCAAAACTAATAGCAATATAGTCAGCATGAGCTGACATAAACCTATAACACTCAACGACTTCCGTCCATGTTTTACCTTGAACAGCTCCTATTGTAGCACCTGGTAAGCCCTTATAATTTAGTGTAAAATTTAGAAAGTTCGTCATCGTACCTTCTGAATCCTCTAATACATCTGGTACAATGTAATAATTTGGCTTTATCTTCTCACACCACTCTGCATATTTCTCTGAGTCAAATGCTTCTTTGAGCTCAAAAATAGAATTATCTAATAGAATTTCTCCATCTGGTCTCTTAGCCCGGAAGCGCTCTAAAAACCAATCCCTATACTCTGGTTCTTCTTCCATTAAATGTACTAAGCAATATTGATAATCATTGTATAATAATGACTCCGGAAGAAGAGTGATTGGAGATTCGTGCGATACGTTAATCGTCATCCATCTATTATAGAGGTTTCACTATAAAGGTCAAGCAATAAATAATTATATGGCTTTCAGCTTTGACACATTTGCTAAAGATCAGAAACAATCCGCAATAGATGTTGTGGATACTATTACTCCATCTCAAGTAAAGCAAGTCGGAGCTGCATATAAAGCTGGACTAAACGCGTCTCCGAAACAAGTTATTAATGAGACTCTTGAGTCATTTACTGGTGTTGATTTGAGTCAAGGAGCTGGAGTTGATGGATTAGGAGCTCAAGCTAAAAACTTTATAGAAGGCCAAGCTGCTTCCTTAACGATGCAGCTTGAGCAACAAGTTTTAGGTTGTATTAATACCGCAATTAGAGACTTGATGAATAAAGTCCCGGCGCTTGATTTTATTTTAAATTTCGAAGATCGTATAAATGGTATATTAGGTAAGTTTAGAAATAAATTAGAACAGAAAATTGATGCTGAGTTGAGAAAACTGACTTATGAAAAAATTAAAGTTCATCAAGTCACGCTATTTAAGCAACGAATAAGAGGTAAAATAAAAGATATATGTCCTGCGGCTACTCCTGCTAGTGTAGCAGAGGTTCAAGACTTTAATAATAAAATAAAAACATTTTATAATAAGCGAGTAAAGGATAATACAGTTACTGATGCAACTAAAACATTAACTACTGATAAGATAAATGAGGCTAAGGTGGAGGTTAAGGCTCAGGTCACCACACCTTTTGAAGGTATAAGTAATAAACGTAAACAGACTTTTCAACAGGACCCAGTTGAAACTAAAAAGATTGTAGATGAAAAGGTAGCACAGGCAAGCGCTGAAGTAAAAGAGGAAACTGAAAAGCAATTAGAAAATACGGAAGATGACACTGTCGAGGCTTTAGTTGAAACCGAACCGATTGAAGAAATCCTTAATAAAAAATGGTCTAGTTTTACTTTTAGTATTATTAACAATGGTGAGTTAGAGCAGGGTGGTGTATCTAATGAGATTAATACGGATGTAATATTAAATAATTCTTTAAATTTAATAAATACAGAAACGACGAATTCGGCAGAAAATAAAATTCAAATGTTATTAGGAGATAAGTTCGCGACTGCCCGCGCTGAACAAGTAAAAAAATTAAATGTTGGAGATTTTATGGTAGAGTTTACGGCAGAATCTATTTCGTATAAAATAGATCATGCTACAGGTCTTAAGAGATCGACAATATCTTATAGCTATAAAATATTAGAAAAAAAGAAATTTCCAGTGAGTGTTGTTACATCTACCGGTCAGTTTTCTGGCTTAGGAGATTCCTATAATGTTTCAGATATTAGTACTATAAAAACAATACAAAAAGAAATTAAAAAGGATGTTAAAGCGTTCATTAAATTAGCATGAGTATATTTGTAAACGCAACTTCAGAGACAGATCAAAGTAAAACATACTTCGGTAACTACTTAGGTATTGTAGTACAGAATAACGATCCTGATAAGGGAGGAAAAGTTAAAGTATGGATTCCTCATATCTCTCCCACGGTATATAAAAACTGGGACGATAAAGACGAAGCTAAGTCATTTAAATTTATTGGTAGAAACATTGATAGTGATCTTACTGACATTGTAGAAGATCTTAAAAAGATATTACCATGGGCAGAGCAAGCGTCTCCTATTACAGGTAGTATTGCTCCTGGTCGATATAATGCATATGAACAAAAAGCTACTATATCAGATTCAAATAGATTAGATACAGCTTACTCTGAGGAGATTGAAAGTAAGTATAAACTTAACAGTGATGGTATTGGAGAGAAACCAGCTCGTAAATATGAAGTTCATTCTTTAAAAGTATCAGATGCATTTACAGATAAAGACAAAGTAAAATTTAATAATTTAAATAAATTTGCTTACAATTATGTACCTAACTCTTACTCTAATAGTGCTAAAGGTAGTTTTAGTATACCTAACGTTGGTTCATATGTATGGTGCTTTTGTGTAGGTGGAGATCCTAATCAATTAATATACTTTGCGACAACCCATGGATTAGATGAATGGAAGTCTATACATAAGAATTTCAATTCAGAAGGGTTAGATTATCCTGGTGCATATGAAAACAAATCAAGTGGTGCTGATCCTAACTATAATCACAATACTGAGACCTATAGGAACAAATATGTTATAAATCAAAAAGGAGGTACAATTGAGATTGTTAGTACTGATAATAGAGAGGCTTTAAAGCTTA
>Ga0208299_1000976_pt1 | contig 22922 bp, 23 predicted proteins | sample 15_taG_FD_184089 | JGI IMG/M metagenome (GOLD analysis project Ga0208299, IMG submission 184089) | Marine viral communities from the Subarctic Pacific Ocean - 15_ETSP_OMZ_AT15312 metaG (SPAdes) (version 2) | ecosystem: Environmental > Aquatic > Marine > Oceanic | place: Pacific Ocean | collected...
TAAAGTAGAAGCCCAACTAGATAATGAAGCTCCCGAAGTAATCGCAGCAGTAGCAGCGTTACCTCAAGAAGCTTTAGTATCCTCTCAAATGGAAACACTATTAGCAGGTATGGAGTCGGGTACTGTCCCTACGTGGGCAAAACCCGCTTATGATGTTGTTAATCAAAATATGGCACAACGAGGAATAGATGCTTCTACAGTAGGAAGAGATGCTTTATTTAATGCTATTATACAAAGTGCTATTCCTTTGGCTCAAAGCAATGCACAGGCATTACAAACTAGAGCAGCACAAAATCTTTCTAATGAACAACAAGCAAATTTACAACAAGCTCAATTAGATTCTACTAGGCGAATGAACAACTTAGCAAATCGTCAGACAGCAGAGTCACAGTCAGCGCAGTTTGCACAGAATTTAAATGTTCTTCAGAGTCAGTTTAATCAAGAAAGAGATACTTTATCTGCTCAACAACAACAACAAGTTAGACTACAGAATCTTCAGAACCAACAAAGGACTGCTGAACTTAATGCTCAAAATTTAGCAGCATCTAAATCTCAAAACTTAGGTAATGAGCAACAGATAGAGTTAGCTAATTTAGAAATAAAGAACCAAACTGAACAGCAGAACATGACTGCTGAAAATCAAGAGCGTCTTGCTGAGATGCAAGTAGCTGCTGATTTCTTATCTAAGAATGCAGGATTCACTCAGCAAATGCAACTTGCTAATCTTAGTAATGATCAACAAATGAGATTAGCTAATTTAACTGCAATGAACCAAGCCGATGCAGAATCTTTATCTAATGAACAACAGACAGAACTAGCAAATTTAAATGTTACAATGCGAACTAATCTGGCTCAAGGACGTATAGCTGAAAGCATGGGTGTAGCTTTATTAAGTGCTGATCAACAAAGAGCAGTTGAAAATGCTACAATGAATGCTCGTATGGACTTAACTAAATTTAATGATGCTCAACAAGTAGAACTAGCTAATAGTAAATTTATGCAGACTGTTTCTCTCTCAGATTTTAATGCTAGACAACAGGCGGTTATGCAAGATGCTACAGCCCTTGCAAGTTTAGATATGGCTACCGCAGATCAAAACACTAAGTTAGCTATTACTCAAGCTCAAAACTTTTTACAAAGAGATATGGCTGATTTAAGTAATGAACAACAAGCTTTAATACTTGATACACAAGTAGAGCAACAAAGACTATTATCTGATCAGGCAGCTACTAATGCAGCTAAACAATTTAATGCTACATCAACTAATCAAATAAATCAGTTTGTAACAAACTTAGCAGCACAAATAGATCAATTCAATAATACACAAGCAAACGCTATGGAACAGTTTAATAAAACAGAAGAGAATAGGGTTGAGGCTATAAATGCCGCTAACGCCATAGACGCAGCTAAATTTAATAATCAATTAAAAACTCAGTTAGAAGAATTTAATGAGCAAATGGATTTACAAAGAGATCAATGGAATGCTGCTAATGCTCAAGCTGTAGAACAATCTAATGTAACATGGCGAAGACAATCTAATACTATAAATACTGCTGCTCAAAATGCAGCCAATCAAGAGAATGCTGCTAAGTCTTTTCAGATTTCAGCAGCAGATCAAAACTTTATATGGCAAGCATTAAGAGATGAAGCAGCTTATTTAAGACAAGGCTATGAGAATAATGAGCAACGTAAGACAACTCTATATGCCACAGCAATTTCTAATGAGATTGATACTGGTGCAATAGGTCTTAAACCTATAGTAGATATTGTAGACGGAATTATAGACTAGGAGAAAACAATGGGATTTTTTAGTAAAATATTCAGGGGTGTTAAAAAAGTTTTTAAAAAGATTGGTAAAGGTATCAAAGGTGTTTTTAAAGGCATTGGAAAATTTATGAATAAAATTGGCATAGTAGGCCAGATAGCTCTTATGTTTTTACCTTTAGGCCCATTACTCGGAGGAATGATGCAGGGGTTTGGGGGTATGGCTTCTACAGTTTTAGGTAAGATGGGTACTATAGGAGCAAATATACTTAAAGGAGCAAAGTTTGTTATAGGTAAAGCTAGTGCTTTTGCGGGTGGAGTAAGAAATACTTTTAGAACTGTTACTCAAGGTGTTAAAACTTTTGCAAGCGAGTTTACTAAAACGGCTCTAAACAAAATAGGTTTTAATCCTACTAAGTTTGGTTGGAAAGCAGGTGGTAGTTTTGATCAGTGGGTTACATCGGGTAAAGGACAAAGCTTTGGAGATGCTTGGAGTAAAGTAACTACAAACATTACTGACAATGCTAGTAAGATTCTTGATCCATTTAAGAAAAATATAGTAGCAGACTCCGGTGCTACTTTAGAAAGTATATCTGATAGTACTTTTAAACCAATAGATGAAATAAAAGAATTAAATCCTCAAATACAAAATTGGGATGACATTAGTGGTAAGGCTATAAACTTAGACCCTGATAATGTTTCTCAAGTGTTTGGTGCAGGGCCATTACAATCAACAGCAGATACAGCGATGGCCGCTCAACAAGCTCAACCTTCTTTATTAGATAAGTTAGAATTAAAAGAAACTCCTACAGGTAGTTTAACTTATGATCCACAACTTAAAGATATGGGCTTTACTCCTGATTTAACAACAACTCTCACACCTACAGGAACTAAACCTTCTTATTTAGATAGTCTTACTGATATAAAAACTCAAACATTACAAGATCAAAATTTTAGAATGAAGGGAGTTACAGACACAGGCGGAGGTAGCTTATTAGGTATGCCGAGTACTGGAGATGTATTAGGAACAATGGGCAGCGAAGTACTTAGACAAGGTGTTGCACAGGTAATGACTCCAGAATCAGAGTATTCTTCTCAAGGGTATATGGTGGACGCAGGATACCCTCAAGTATATGGCGCTCCTCAACAAGAAGACTTTATACAAGCAGCGCCTTATAGTAATATGGGCTATCGTGATCCAACGGGTTCTTATGGTTATGGAGTAGGTGATACCAATATTTATTATAATCATATGACTAGACTAGGTTTAACATAAGGAGCTAATAATGGCACTAGATACAATAGATAATCCTGTAGCTTCTGCAATTACACTAAATAGACCGATACCCGGACAGGGGCTTACTACTGACCCTGAGAATCCTATGCCGTGGGAAAAGCCACCAGAGATTACAGAATTAGAGGAAGGTCTTCAATATGTTTTTGGTCGTTTGATAGAACCTAAAATTTATATTTCTATTATGGATGTCATAGATGATGGTACTCCTTTGATGGACGTTGTTCAAGGAATATTGTTTAAAGGTTTTACAGAAGGTAAATGGAATCCAGACTTAATGATGCTTCTCGCAGAACCTACTGCCTATATGTTAATGGCATTAGCTGAAAGAGCTAATATAGATTTCAAAATCTATAGAGGCGAAGAAGAAGATGATAACGAAGAAGAAACTTTATTTAATGTTGAAGTTAGTAAAGAAAAATTAAAAAAGTTAAAAGAGTTTGATACTTCCAAAACAATTCCAAAGGGTATGATCCCTAAAGAAATAGAAGAACAGATTGAAGAACTTCCTGCTTCTGGTTTGTTAGCTAAACCTGAAGAAGAAGAACCTGCAGATAGCTTACTAGGAAGGGTGTAGACATGAGCATTGATGATTTAGGAAGACAGTTAGTTAAAGAAGGTAGGGACAGGCGTGATAAAGTTCGCAAGAGACAAGAGCGATATGAGCGTAGGGCTGCTCTTGCTCAAATTGCACTTCCGATAGGTGCTAAGATTATTGAAGAGGGGTTAATCCAAAAGTCTCAAGATTTTTTTAATTCAGAACAAGTTTTAAATTTAACTAGAGAATTTAATAAAGCTACTACTAAAGGTTCAATGTTTATAAATAACGAACAACAAATACAAAGTGCAGCAGGTGGTAATGCTGAAGCTTGGTTTGAAGATCAAAATTTTGAAGCAGCTAAAACTCAGCTAATGGACACGCTTACAGAAGAACAAATAGGTGGGCCTCAACAATTAAATATGAGGGAAATAGATATAAGAGCAAGAGCTATTGCTAGAGACATGGCAGTCAACCAAGCAAAAGAACACAGAGAAGGTCTTGCGGTTGCTCTTAATTTAGGAACTAAAGAAGAATTTGATTCTGAACTTGCTAGAAAATTAAAACCTACTACACCTACAACTATTGTGGGGGCGGTAGGAAGATGGGCTAGTACTAAGCTTGGTGGTCAATCTACCGCAGAAAGACAGGCAGATGCCATTAATGATTTTAAGCGTGGTTATCAGTTTACTTCTACACAGCAAATGGATGCGGCTGTAAAAGAGTTTCAAACAACAAATAACTGGCGTTCTGCTTTTATTAAAGCCGCTAATACTGCTGAAGGTTCTGAAGGACAGGGTTATTGGGCTGACAAAATTAAAGAATTTAGAGGAATGAAACCCTACGAAAGGGCTCTAGAAACTAATTTGAATGTAGTTACTAGACCTGATGGGACAAAAGTTCTTGAGGGATGGACACAAAGAAGGAACGTAGATGGTTCGATAATACCAGATTCTATAACTCCTATTGACCAGAAAATAGTAGGTATTGATCCTGAAGCGGCTAGGCTATATGATATGAATTTTAAGGAAGCCTTAAAAAGGATGTTTGATCCTTTGAAAGCTTCAGAAAAATATTTAACTCAAGAGGGTGTCGATGCCTATGAAGCTGTTTTAAATTCAAAAACAGATGCTGATAATAATATCTATAGTCGTTGGGATTTTAATGGTGCAGAAGAACATCAAGTATTGTTTCAAACTTTCAGAGACTTTATTAGTGACCCTGCAAATGAAAAATATATAATACCACAATATACACAAGCTCAAATACTAAAACAACGAGAACTTCTTGCTTCTGAATGGTTTGGAGATATATTAGCTGAAGTAGATGCAACTAAAGCTAGAGAAATACGCTCTACGTTTAATGAAGAATTTGAAGGTTATCAAAAATATTATTCGGAAGAGTCAAGGGGTAGAGAGAGTACTCCACCTACGTTATCTCCTGAATTTGTTACAGCTTATGGTGATGGAGATGAGACTCTGGCTAGACAAAAACTTAGAGAAGCTGTAATTGCTTGGAACACTAGAGAGTGGGTGGAGGATGAAATTTTTAATGGTACTGATGAGGAGATAAATAGTGCGATAGGGATTAACTCTTCAGAAGAAACAAATGAAGACGAAGATACTGGCGAAAATCAGACTAGTGTTATACCAGAGAACAGGAGGTCTTCATTAGAAGATTTGGTTGTTCAACCGTGGGAAGTACAAGTAGCAAACGCTGAACTGGATTGGCCTGATGAGTATAAAAAACTTCAGGAGATGTTAGCAAGGGCAGGTGATATATCAAATAGAAGAGAGCGACAAAGTCAGGAACTTAGAATACAAAATAAAATAGATAATTTTGTATCAGATAGAGAAGCAGAAATAGCAAGACTATCTAGGGTAGATATAAATCAAAGAGGACGTAGAATAGTTGGCCCTAGTGCAGAAGATCTAGAACAAATAGCAAAGCTTGAGGAAGAGATAGCACAATTTATAGCTATGCAAGATTCGAGTGGCTCTACTATTCTTTCCGCAGGAGGAGATGATTAATGCCTTTTCCTCAAATGCCAACTAGGACAGTTACGTTTGAAAATGGAGAAACGTATGATAATGTGCCTAACGATATAAAAACTTTTGAAGATTATCAAGCTTATAAAGAATCAGAAATAAGAAAAAGACATTTTGATGATCCTACTAGATTATCTCCTCAAGATGTGGATAATCCTTTTCATCGTGATTTAAAAAGATTTTATAAAAGTACTATAGGTCAACCTTTAGATTTTGTAAGAGCAGCAGTTACTAAAGGTGATGCTACTATTGGTGAAAGGATGGAAGAGATTAGAGAAACCAGAGCTACAGAGCTTTCTGAAATGGAAAGAAAGGGTGAGTTTTCTTATAGAAGTTTATTGTATGCTGACCAAGAGGAACAAGATATAATTGTAGATGAAGATGGTTATGCTACTCTTCCTGAAACTTTAGCGGGTACTGGTCTACACATAGGTAGTTATTTTGCAGGAGGCTATGGAGTTGCTAGGGGGCTTTCAAGGCTTGCGCTTAAAGCTCCGAAAGCCTTTAAAAAATTAACAGGAAAGTATGGTAGAACCTCTTCATTTTTAAAAGGAACTAGCACAGGTATTTTAACTGACCAGTGGATTACTAATCCTAATGAAGGTAATCTTGTCTCTATCTTTGCAAAAGACACGGGAGTTAGTGATGAAGAATTAAGCATACTAGGTGAGTATGTTCAAAGTGTAACTCCTCTTGAAGAAGATTCTGCTTTAGAAAAACGATTTAAAAATATTGCGGGTAATCTTCCTTTTGATTTTATTATTGGTTTAGGAGGAATGACAAAATACGCCTATGCTAAAAGTAAGGGTAAGCTTCCTAGTCAATTAACTACTGATGATAAGGCAGATATGGTTAAGCGGGGTTTAGACGATACTCGCAATGAAGTTGTTCCCCCATCTACTGTATCTAAATTAACAAGCGGGGCTGAAGTTCAAGATATTGATGAGTTTAATCAAGTAATAAAACAAGAAGAAGGGTTTTTGGGGTGGAGAAAATTAAAACAAAGGTATTTTACTACGAGAGGTTACAATACTGTTAAAGGTCAAGACGCTTTTGAAGATAGTATGAATGCTATGCGAAAGACTAACAATCAAGGAGAGCATACATCTTTAAGATTAAAAAATTCTATTGATTCGATTGTTAAAAATACTGGCGATGACGAAATGGCTAAACGAGCGATGGCTTTCTTAACTGATTCAAGAACTATAGTAGTAAGAGACAAGAAATCTTTTTCAAAAAATTTCTTAAAGGAAGGAAAAAGGGCAGGAAAGTCTAAAGCTTTTATGGAGAGGATGGGTGAAAGACAACAAAGGGCTACAAGACTTAAAGAACTTTTAATGTCTGATACTATCTCACACGAAAAGAAAATTTCTTTAATAACTAAAAAATATAATTTAAGTAAAGAAGTAGCTGAGAATGCTTTAGAAGCTAGATTACTAATAGATAATCTTTCTAAACAAATTATTCAATCTCCTTCAGTTAAGAAAGAATTAAAAAGAAAACTTACAGCTAACTTAGGTTTTTACATGAATAGAGCATACAAGCTTTTTGAAGATGGCAACTATACTCCCGAAGCAGTTGTTAGAGAAAAAGCAAAAAAGCATCTTATTAGAAAATATAAAAAAGAAAAGCAGTATGCTAAGTTTACTCAACAAGAATTAGAAAATACAGCCGACTCTTATTTATCATCTTTCTTAGCTAGAACAAAGGGAGAGTATAAAACTACTGTAGGAAGACCTCACAAAAGTTTAAAAGACCCTATCCTTGAAGCTCGAAAAGATATACAAGAACCTTTGAGAGAAGTTATAGGAGAAATAACAGACCCTTCAGACGCTTTAATATTAACTGTAAATAAAATGTCTAAGCTTTATCAACGTGATAAATTTCTAACAGACATGAATAAAATAGGTACAGATCAGGGATTTATTATAAAGGCTAAAGACCCTAGACCATCAACCGGAGAGTGGGTAGAAATAAAAGGTGCAAGCAAAGCTTTAGATGGTAAGTTTACTACCCCCTTAATGAAAAAGGTAATAGACGATCAAGAACAATATTTGTTTAATGAGGGATACTCAAATAATACTATTGTAAAAAACTTCTTATCTATGAAAGGATTTGCAAACAAAGCAGCTACAGTATTTAATCATATCACAGTAATAAGAAATTTTTTAGGCGGTGTCCAAGCTAACGTAGCTAATGGCCTTACTCCTTTAAAACTATTTGGACAGGGTAGAGGTACAGAAACTTTTAAAGTTTTGTTTAATGAAATACGGAAGGGAGGTAATAAAAAATTAGAAAAACTACATGAAGAATTTTTAGAATTAGGTATTATAAATACTAACGTAAAACTTGGAGATTTAAGAGCTTTAATAAATGAAGGTGCTAATGCTAGTAGTGTAGATAATTTAGCAGGAAGGATAAAGAATATTCCTTTGGTTGGTAAACCATTGGCGGGTACGGGTGATTTTGCAGAAAAACTTTATATGGGGATAGATGATTTTTTTAAAATAAATGCTTTTGAACATGAGCTAAGTGTTTTAAAAAGAGCGCATGAAGGAAGTGGTATGTCTCTTCCAGATTTAAAAAGAATAGCGGCTGAAAAAGTAAAGAACACTTACTTTAATTATGATAGAGTTTCTAAAGGAGTTAAGGCTATGCGTCAATCTCCTTTAGGAAGTTTTGCTTCTTTCCCTGCTGAAGTTATCAGAACAAGCGGCTATATTGTTGGTACAGGATTGCAAGAACTTACCTCTGGTAATGCAGTCTTAGCAGCTAGAGGAGCAACTAGACTTGCAGGATTTATAGGTAGTGGAACTGCATGGGGGGCTGTATCAGAAATTTCAAAAGCCAAACTTGGTTGGAGTGAAGAACAACAAGATGCCGCACAAGTGCTTACTGAAACTCCGTGGTCAAAAGATTCTCCTAGAATTTTTCGTACTACTGAAGACGGAAGAATTTTTTCAGCAGACACAAAATATATAGATGCTTATAACACAATTAAACAACCTTTAATGACAGTAATTGCTGACACAGAAAGAGGACGTATCACAGGAGAAGAAATTCCTGAAGCAATACTTGGGGCAAGTCTTTCTGCTTTTAAAGAACTAGCAAGTCCTTTTGTTTCAGAAGCTATTATGACACGTTCTATAACAGATGTGTATTATGCTTACAGAAATCCTAATGGAGTAACTCCCGATGGGAAAGACTTGTTTGCCCCTGAACAAAATAATTTAGAAAGAGCAGCTAGTGTAACTGGTTATCTTTTTAATAATTTAATTCCGGGCGGTGGTGGTGCTATCCAAAGAATAGTAGAGGCAAAGACAGGAGCAATTAATCCTTATACTGGTTTTCCTAAAAGAGATTTGGATATGGAAATATCGGCTAATTTTACTGGTGTAAGATATAATGAATTTGATCCTAAAGCACAAGTAGAGTTTGCTCTGACTAATTACAATAGAGAACAAAGAAGATTAAATCCCATCAGAGGAAATTATACTACTACTGTAGAAGACACAGTAAATGATTATGCCTCAAGACAAAGAAAGAGATATGTTCTTCAACAAGAACTTTTTAGAAAAGTTAAAGCAGCTCAGTATTTTTTAAATAATAGTGATCTGCGAAATTTATTGGAAGAAAGAAATTTTTCTAAGTCCTTTGCTAGAAATATTTTGGATGGTAATTTTACTGCTGAAACAATTACAGATTCAACAGTAGAAAGTATTAGGAAGAGATCAGTTAGGGAAGAAGGTGTTACTACTAGTACTATAAGAAGACTATTGCAACAAAGATATGCTAGTATGAACTACACTAATTTACATATGCCTGAAGAGGATGGGGAAGAGTGAGCAAACTTTTAGATAAACTAAGAAAAAAAATTAAAATTGAAGGTGGGAGCATGGGTTCTTCTAATTGGCCTTCAGTATTAGTTCCTCAAGCACCTGTTGAGCCTGATGAAAGGAAAGATAAAATGACAGGGCTTCCCTATGCCATGCAAGCAGGAGGGGCTTTTGAAGATACAGAGGATCGTATAGGTCTTGCAAGTGGATGGGCTGAAGCTTTAAGACTTGTGGGTAGAGCAACACGGGGAAGAGGCGCTCCTTCTTTAGCATCTGATATAAGACCAACTACAAAATTTAAAATAGATGATGACATAAAAGATATATTAACAGAATTGCGATTCAGAAATAAAGATAATTTTATAGACCCTTATGATCCTAGTTATTCTACTACCCATCTTAAAATAAATAATGAGGCAGAGTTTGAAAAATATTTATTAGACAATGAGAACATAGATTTAAAACATTTTAATACTCTTCCTTTAGAAGAAAGGGAAACACTTATAGATATTTTTAATGTTACAAAGAGTGATATAAAAAGCGCTGATGATTTGCTTGGTTATAAAAGAGATAACGTAGAGTATCATACTGTTCCTGATGAAAGATATACTATAGCTAAAGGTGAAAAGAAATCTCAACTTTTAGCAAAGCTAAATACAGAACTTGATTCTGTTCCTGTAGAGGATATAGAAATTGCAAAAAGATATGCAGATAATATACCTAAAATAGACACAACAACCTCTTCTCCAACGATGACAAAGGAAGAATTCTTAGAAGGCTCTATTGAAAAAGAACCACAATATAATGCTAGTTTTTTTGGTAACACAAAACACGTTGCTCGATTATCTACTAAAATACCAAGAGAGCTTGGTCTTCATGTGGGTAAAAAAGGTCATGCCGAAACTATGTATATAAGAGGTAGTGTTCCTAGAGGAGAAAATATAATAGAAGAAGCAGGTATAGATTATTATATGTCTTTTCCTGATGTAGTTGATGAAATTGATGCAAAAGTTTTAACGAATAATAAGGGAGTTCCTGATGAGCTAATGGATACTCTTGTACAAGAAATGTCTGAGGTAAACCCAACAATTAAAAAGATAGGAGGGACTGAGCCTATCTTACAAAAAGGTTACATTAATGTAAAAACTCCTTTTGTATTGAATACTGATATGATCAACTGGAATCCTTCTAAAATTTTTGGGGGATTTGATCCTGAAGGGGCGCTTAAATTAGATGAACAAGCAGATATTTTAATAAGAGCTTTGGAATCTCAAACAAAAATACCTGAAGCAAGGGCTAAAATAATAGTAGATAAGTTAGCAGAAGACATTAATTCTTTAGTTGCGAAGAAAGACCTTATAGAAAAAGAAGGGTTTGTAGGAGATGTATACGAACACAGTATGAACGTACTTACTAGAGAAGCTATGCAAGACTTGGGATTCGACAGCATTAAGTATAAAAACATAGGAGAACTCGCAAGGGTTTCAGAGAAACAAGCGGGTGGTCACTCTTATATATTGTTTAGAGATGATCAGTTTGCTACTGACTTTGCTAAAGATGCTCCTTTTATGAGACAACCAAGAACATTAAGAAAAACTATTCCTGAAGTACAAAAAGCGTATGACGATTTAAAAGCAGGTACTATTACATCTGATGAATATGACAAGATAGTAAATAATACTGTGTACCCATACGAGAAAGTACCTCCTCCAGAGACAGATGAAGCAATGTTTAAAGCTTTGGCTGAACCTAAACGCAAAAATCTTAACACTCCATTTGAGGAAGGGCAAGAAGTAGGGCTGAGATTGGACATTCCTGCATATTTAAGCAAAGAAAACTCTGCATGGGTTCCTACAATACACGTTAATGGAAAACCGAAGGGACATCAATCTACTGCTGCAATAAGAGATGTTGATTTTACGAAGAGTGTTTCAAAAAAATACTCAACTGCTGAGTTGGCTCAAGGAGTTATGGAAGGTAAAGAAAAATCTCCTTTTGCTCAGATGATGGGTAAATATATTGATAGAGATGCTAAACAAAACTATGATGCTGCGGTTGAAGCCCTAGATAGTGACGAGTGGATACAGGTAGGCTTTGACCCTAGAAGACACTCTTTCTTTTATGATAGAGTAACAGGACAGCCAGTAGCTACAGCAGAAGAAGTAATACAAGTAGGGCCACTAGTGTTGGCTAAGAAAGCTACATATGCAGACAGGTCTTTATATCCTTATGCAACCGGAGGCAAAGTACTACGAAGTCTTGGAAGAAAGCAATATAGTTTAGGAGGTAAGATAAAAAACGCACTAGCAAAATTAATAGGGCGTGGGCCTGAACAACAAATAAATACTTTTATAGAATCAGTTAATTTAAATAATGAATTAGTAGATAAAGGTTTATTGGGAGCAAACCAAAGACTTAAATATGCTGAATGGGAAATGACAAAAGATAAAGAAGGTAGTCCTGTACCTGTTAAAGATGAAAGAGGATACAAAGTACCTGCAAGATTTTTAACTGAAGAAGAAGTTAGAAACTTTGATAGAGCTAATATTGCAATGGGTATATCTGGCAATGAAGAGGCTTTTAATGCAATTCAACACGCTTTATTGGGGTATGATAATGCAGGTTTAACCGCCCCACTTATTCAAGGCAGAGAAATTCTATCAGCAAGAAAACAAATAGAGCTAGGGAATGATCCAAGAACAGAGCATGTCGATAGATGGAACAATAGCTTTGGTATAAATGCTAGAAGAAGAGGTATTCCTAGAGAAGAATTTAAATATACTAATATAGTAAACAGTTTGGCAGATGTTGATGGTCAAGGAACTGACTCAAAGGGACGAAATAATATACCTTTACAAAGAGGAGTTGATCTTATAAAAAATATAAAAGATGTTCCTTCAGATTTTATATCTAGAAATTTAGAAGGCTCTACTGCAGGGACAGGAATTTCTATGCCCCCAAGAGATCAAATAAATACAGGCGGTAAAATACTAGGAAGTCTCCATAGGAACTGCACATGAAATACTTCACAGAAGATGAACTGAAATGCTCTCACTGTGGTAAGAGTGGTATGGACTCAAACTTCATGGCTAGAATAGAGGCACTCAGAGAACAGTTGGGGTTCCCTTTCCCTGTGAACAGTGCTTACCGTTGTCCAGAACACCCCATAGAAGCACGTAAAAGTAAAGCCGGAGCGCACTCTACTGGACACGCAATAGACATTGGGGTACGAGGAGAGAAAGCCCACACGCTATTAGACGCTGCTTTAGAGGCAGGGTTTACTGGCATAGGAATAAATCAGAAAGGAAGTAGCGGTAGATTTATACATTTAGATGACATAGAAAATTCAACAGATCGGCCTAGACCGACAGTATGGAGTTATTGATATGAAATATTTACTACTAATAGGAACATTATTATTTAGTTCACTGGCTTATGGAAGCCCCACTTATGTAGATGATGTGGCTAAAATAATAAATAATAATTGTGTTGTGTGTCACCGTGACGGTGGTATTGGCCCAATGCAGTTTGAAACCTATGACCAAGTACGCCCGTGGAGTCCACTAATACAACTCAAGGTAGCTAGTCGTGAGATGCCGCCCTATGCTTATGATCAAGATATAGGGATACAGCAATTACATGGTGATTGGAGGCTCTCTGAGGCTGATATAGACACGATAGTAGAGTGGGTAGCCACGGGATCAGAGTATGGGGATACGGACGTTGTAGTGCAGCCTCCGAGCCTCTCAGACCCAAGCCAGTGGAATTTCTACGGAGACTTTGGAGAGCCTACATTGGTTATACCATCTATACCTATAGATATTCCAGCCACAGGAAATGATTTATGGCACAAGCATAATGTAGCCAGTGGATTAACTGAAGACAGATGTATCAAAGCTATTCAAGTCAAGCCTAGAGGTGATGCTAAGAGTGTAGTACATCACGCCAATAGTTCTGTCACTGTAGATGGTGAGAGATATGGGATGCTAACAGAGTATGCAATGGGCAAGTGGGGAGAGATAGTACCAGAGGGTGTATGCCGAACTATTCCGGCTGACTCTGAGATAGCTTGGGATATTCATATGTTCCCCGGAGGTCTTGGAGCAATAGCCCCCGGCACAGTTATAGAAGATAACGTAGTAGAGATAGGGCTGTGGCTATATTCTCCAGAGGAATCTAAAGAACTTGCATATGCACAAGACTTAAAGCTTTACAGAATCAGCCAACAAGAAGATATTGCTATCCCGCCTCACGGCTATAGCATGACGCAGGGCTTTCATTCTTTTGATCATCCTGTTCGTATAGACTCTTGGCAACCTCACGGTCATCTTAGGATGAACGCAGCAAGCTTTGAGATATTCTATCCAGACACAGGAATGACAGAGCAGATTAGTCAAGTATCTAACTGGAGTGCTACATGGCATCACAGTCATATATATGAACCAGACTTTGCACCGCTTCTTCCAACAGGAGCAGTACTAATTCTTAAACAATGGTACGACAACACTAAAGACAACCCAAATAACCCTGACCCCGATATGTGGGTTGTAGGCGGGAGTAGAACAGGGGATGAAATGACCCATGCTTGGATTGCTGTTACACATCTTGATGAAGAAAAGTATCAAGAACTTTTAACCGAAAGAAAGAACAGGAGGATGATTGCGGCACAATGAAAAATTTAGGGCTAGTTATATTGATACTAATTACGGGATGTAGCGGAAGTGAAATAGCTTTACAAATACAAGAATATCCTGAGTGGAATTGGGTAAATCAAAATGTGTTTATGCACAATGTGAGAACTTGTAGAAGTATGGATATATGCGCTGCTGAACATTTATTCATTAGATAATTAGGGGGCAGTAATGATTGAAGTAACAGTAGCTATTGCTGCTGCTAGTCGTGCCGTAACGCTTATAAAAAAAGGATTAAGTTTAGGAAAGGATACACAAGAATTAAGCTCTCAATTTGCACAGTTCTTTGATGCAAAAGATAAGATTGATAAAGCTAAAGCTGATGCAACTAACGCTCCTTTAGGTAAGAAGGTATTTGCGGCTCAATCTGTGGAGGCATATGCACTAGAAGTAGCACTGGCAGAACATAAAGCTAAAGAACTTGAAAAACAATTAAGAGAACTTTTTGTATATAGTGGTCAGGCTGATGTTTATAGTTCCATGATGAGAGCCAGACAACAAGAACGTCAAAGACGATTACAAGTGGCTAGAGAAATAGCCAAACAGAAAAAATTTATATTTGATTTAGGTTTGATAGGAGTTATATTTACAACTGTAATAGTACTAGTAGCCTTTTCAATATACGCAATAGCAGGAGTATAATATATCATGTTAGCACTTTATACAGAAAAACAACTGGGCGCAGCTTATCAAATATACGCCCGTGTCCATGCCTCTAATGAGTTAGATATAGTAGACTTTGAAACATATCGGACTATATTTGAAAATCAATTTATGGCTATGTCTGAACCTGATGGAATTTTTGATGGAACAGCAAGTACAACGCATTAAGCATGAACGCAAAGAAGTTAGAACTACAATCTAAGTACGAGCAGTTTGATCTAGATAAAGATGGGATTGTAAGTGATGAAGAAATAGATCGTGCTAAAGAAATGATTGACTTAGAGCTAAGAGAAGAGAAATCAGAAGCTCAAAAGTTAATGGCATGGTTAGCTATAATTGTTATGACAGTTACTACTATAGTATTGTTCACTCCCATTATTCCAGACAGCAGAGTGAACGCCCTTTCCGACCTATTAGGTTTATTTTATTTCTCATTGTGCGGAATTGTAGGTACTTATATGGGTGCTACAGCTTTTATGCACAAGCCTAGTAAATAATATTATGGTACACTCTTTACTTCTTCCTGTATGAAATCATGGAGGGGTTCTAATTTTCTACGTCCTTCCTTAATTATTCTTTCTATAATATCCACATCTCCTTCCATAAAAATTTTTCTTGCATCCTCTACAGGAAGGTGACTAAACTCAGTCACAATGTTTCCTTCTTGAGTCAAAAGAACTTTAAAAGATATTATGTTTGCTTCTTTATTATTGTTCATCAGACTACACGCTTGCAAAGTTTATGGTTTCTACATTTCCTTTCAACCCTGCCTTCATATAGGTAGTGGCTCTCCCTTCAAAAAAGTTTTGATGTTCTACTCCTAAGACATCATCTAGCCATAACAGAGGATTATCGCTTACTTTAAAGTTAGGCTTCAGTCCTAACTGCAACAACCTTCTGTCTGCTATATACCTTATATACTCTTTCATTTCATATTTTGTTAGTCCCTGCATGTCTCCCATTTCAAATACTAAATCTAAAAACTTATCTTCCAATTTTACCATCTCCCTACAGACCTGATAGATTTCTTTTTTAAAATTATCTGTCCACATATCTACATTCTCTTTTATAAATTCTCTAAAGAGCTTTGTCATTGCTTCAACATGAAGTGATTCATCCCTTATGCTATAAGTAACTATCTGACCCATGCCTTTCATTTTACCAAAGCGAGGAAAGTTTAAGAGTATAGCAAAGCTACTAAAGAGTTGTAGCCCCTCAGTAAAGGCTGAATAGATTGCCAAGTTCTTAGCTATAGATTCTTTATTATTAAGTTTAAGAGGTGACTTCCTTATATAATCATGCTTATCAGCCATCGCCTCATACTCAGCAAATGCTTTATACTCAGTCTCAGGCATCCCCACAGTATCTAAAAGAAGACTATAGGCGTGTTGATGAATTGATTCCATATTAGCAAAAGAACACATCATCATTCTTGCTTCTGGATTTTTAAACACACGCATATATTTATCTATATAACCAGACGCTACATCTACATCAGACTGTGTAAACAATCTGAATATCTGACTCAATAAATTCTTTTCGGGCTTGCTCATGTCTTGCCAATCTTTAACATCATTATGTAAGGGTACATCTTCTGGCAACCATATCATTTGATTCTGTTGCACGTAGTAATCGAACATCCACGGATAATCAAAAGGCTTATAATAGTCTCTAGTTGATAACAAACTCATTCTACTGCTCCTCTTTTCTTTTAATTTTGTTATGCAAATACATGGCTGACCAACAGCCTAAAACTGCACCAGCGGCTAGTTTCCATACTACATCCAAGCTTGCGCCTAGTTGTACTATATTAATAATAATATATACTTCTGTAAAGGCCATAGCTAAACTAAAGATAGGCACAAATAGATAATCATTAAATGCAACATTTCTTTGTTGGAAGGCTTTAACGAATACCGAAATATAACTAGCTAGAATTAGTGTCATCAAACTCATACTCCCAATAATCTATAATCATACCTTTTGGTACAACCATTATAGCATTTACATATTCTTTATCTTTATCGTTATGATAAATATCAGTCGAAAGAATAATTTCGTTCTCATTGTCTGCTACTAACCAGCCGACTGTTGAGCGTAGTATAGGTTTTAATTTCTTTGCATCAACAACCAGAACATCTTGTGTATCTATCCAAGCATCTTCCCATTTTATCTCTACAACTTTAGCCTTCACAACTTAGACACCCTTCTTCATCTAATTTTATCCGGGGTATTTTTATGTTCACGTTTTCTGTCCCTCTCGCAGAATCAGAACGTAAGTAGTACAAAGATTTTAGTTTGTTTGCCCCCGCCCAATGAACATCATTAACGTACTGCAAAAAATCATTGTGGGTTTCTTGAGAAGCATTGTGATCTGGTGGTTTGAAAAATAAATTAACGCTCTGACTTTGACAAATGTATTTCTGTCTCTGTTCTGCGTGTTCTATTATCCATATTTGATTTATTTCGGGAGCAGTTTTAAATACTTCTTTCTGCTCATCAGATAATATATCTAGATGTTGAACTGATCCTTCATGGGCTACAATGTCCTTCCAGATTTCTTCTATTTTCTTTTTAGTAGGCACAAGCTCCAATAAAAGATCATCAAGATATTTATTCTTGACTTTAAAACTTCCTGTTAAAGTTTTGTGTGTATAAACATTAGCCCTATTAGGCTCTATAGAGGGGCTTGTACCGCCACATATAATAGAACTAGAGGCGTTAGGGGCAACTGCAAGTAAATGTGCATTGCGCCTTCCGCTTCCCTTCATGTCTGGACACTCTCCACGATCTTCGGCTAGTTGTCTTGTAGCCGCAGATGCTCTATCCTTTATAAAAGAGAATGCTTTGTTATTAAAAGAGGAAGCCCACATACTTTCAAATGCAATGTTATTTTTTTGTAGGTAACTATGGAACCCCATTGCTCCTAAACCTATAGACCTTTCTCTCATGGCTGAGAAAACAGCTTTAGAATAACCAGCTTGATCTTTGACTCCATCAATAAAATTCTGGAGTACATTGTCTAGCATAGTTATGAGATCAGATATGAAACTGTCTTCTTTAGACCACTCATCAAAGTGTTCTAGGTTTACACTAGACAGACAACAAACCGCCGTTCTCTCTTCGTTTGTAGGTAAGATTATCTCAGAACATAAATTACTCTGTCTTATTTCTAGTCCTATCCTTTTCTGTTCTTCTGGTAAAGCCTCATTACATATATCTAAATTAACAAGGTAAGGTTCACCAGTTTCCATTCTTGTTTGAATAAGTTGGAACCACAGGTCACGGGCTAAGACTGTCTTGACTGCCGTGTTAGTCTTGGGATCGATTAATCTCCACTCTTTATCTAGCTTTACTGCGTTTAAAAACTCATTCGATATGTTAATAGCATTATGAATGTTCAAACATTTTCTATTTAAATCCCCGCCTGTAGTCTTACGCATGTTTATAAACTCTTCTACTTCGGGATGGGAGATGTCTGTGTAAGCCGCATAGCTCCCTCTCCTTGTTACGCCCTGATTAAAGGCTAACATCTGAGAGTCTACAACGTGCATGAAGGGGATAGAACCAGTAGACTTAGAACCGTTAGCAGTGTCCACACCGTTGCTCCGAACAGCGCCCCAACATCCACCGATGCCTCCACCTCCACTCGCGAGCCATATGTTCTCATCATAGTGGCTAGATAAACCAGTGCGGGAATCAGGAACAAAATTAAGAAAGCAACTGATAGGTAAGCCACGGCTAGTTCCCCCGTTACTAAGGATAGGAGTGCTAAACATGAACCAGAACCTACTAGCATACGAATAAAGTCGCTGTGCAAGATCATAATCAGTATGTCCTTTGTAAGTAGAGCCAAAAATACTGGCACGAGCAAAAGCTTCTTGAGCATGAGTTTCATTCTCCCAAAAATATCTATCTTTTAATGTAGACAAAGCAAAAGAATCTAAATATTCTTCTGTCTCATAGTCTATCTTGATTCCTAAATAATCCTGTCTACCTATTTTGTTTAATGTCATTGGTTGATTTCTTATTCCCTTTCTGATTATTAATTTTATATTTTTTATAATCAGCCTGTTGTTTTTTCTTATTGTATTTAGCTATTCGTTCAGCTTTTCGATCCCACATTTTGAATATCCTTGTATATCTCCTGACGAACTCTGTTCTTTATTTCTTTGTCAGCTTTAGTTATAACTTTAATATCCGTTATTTTTAATTTATAGTTCTCCCAATATGTAGCTTCGGGAGGATCGGTATTCAATTCATACTGCCATACATCCCCATCTATATCCGTAAAGAACATTTCTCCTTTACTCATCATTGTTCTCCTATACCTTTGCAACCTCATTTATAAGTTTATCAAGATACCATTTAGCTTTGTGTAAATCTTTAACATTATCTTTGTACCTAAACCGCCATACATATTTTAAAACATTGCCACGCAAGTAACCTTCGAATTCTTCTTTCGTGGAGGCAGCTTCTAGTGCTTCAATAAATTCTACTTTACCAATGTTATAATGTACTGGATGATTAACATCGTCTTTTAATGATAGGGTGTTACCTTCATCCTTGCTTAGTTCTTTATATACTGTATTCCATTCTTCCGGCGTTGCATCGTCAATACTCATTACTTTATTCTCCATGTGTGAGGTAGTGTGTCTTCGCTATACCATCTAAAATTATTTTTTTCTGCCCATTCTGCGTGGCTACGCTTAGTTCCATCTTTGCGTTTCTTTGCTTGAGGCATAGGGGAATAGGGTTCTGAAAATAAAAATACAAGTTCCGTGTTATTAGGCAATGCCTTTCTTACCCATGTATATTTATTATATTCTTGGTAGTCCCAAAACCTTCCCTTCGCTTCAAGTAAAATTGTTTTACCACCAAAAACTTTTATAAAGTCTGGATGATATTTATGTTCTACAATATATTCAACTGTATCACCATGATGTTCCCATCCTTTCAAAATACCCTGATGTAAATTATATTCCCATTTAGAATCATATGTTTCTGGAACATCCTTTTCTTTTGGTCTGACTATTCTTTGCTTTCTATACCCTTTTCTTATCTTCACTTGCTTCTCTCCTTACAATCTTGAATTGTTATTGAAGATAAATCTTTAGTATAGGACAAAGCCTTTAATTGTTTAACAAACCATTTATGGGTATAAGAACTTAAATGGCAAGTTCCATCATTATAATATAAATGAGTTTGTCTTGGTGAAAAATCTAAGACGTTATCAATATTATACGCTTTAGCGTTTTCTTTGTCAACAAGAGACTGCATCCATTCTAATAAAAGTTCTTTAGCTCTACTCCTTATTACTTTCATTTTCTTAGCGTTCATCTAATAACTTCCTCAACTCTAGGCTCAGACATTACTTTAGTAAAGTAGGATAACCCCTTGTTATATTTAAATGTTCTTAGCCCTTGTCCATCATTAAAATCTTTAAAGCATTCAAATTTATGAGGACAATAGACACAATTCTTATGTAGCTTTTTGTTTCCTTTTTTGCCTTCATACACAGGTTCATAGCATAGCTCAGTAGGGGGCTTAACTTTAGCTAAAGCTTTGAGTGTGTTATTTATTTTATCTTTTATAATAGGTTTATCAAGTTCTTCTGGAGCATAAAAACATAGCTCTCCATTTTCTTTATTGATAACTAAGAAGCCCCCGTTGCTGGTTCCCTCTGCCTCTTCATAACCTGATAGTTGTGGTATGTATCCAAAGGGATCGTCTTCTCTTAGTGAACCATTACTAAATTTTCTAAAAGCATAGCCTGACGCTGTTTTAATATCAACCACTTCGTTATCTATCTTACAATCCATGTGTCCAGAAATTCCCTCAACTTTAATTTCTTTTTGTTCAGAGTCTACAGTATGGTCTGTAAGTCTAGCAAGCATCAACACTACTTCTTCAAGTAAATGCCCATAAAGAAACTTAATAAATGTTTTAGGAGTGTGTGATTCTTTAGATACTTCTGAGTGTTTATCAAACCATAATCTTCTAATAGGCTTTCCTATGTTAGACATCCTTAATGAAAAGGAAGAGTCCCTCTTAGGCGGTCTAGCCCAAGACCTAAGAGCATCTTTCATCTTTTCCCCAAAGTCTTCTATAGCTTCATCAGTAATGTCTAAGTGCTGTCCCTCAGTAAGAGGAGTAAGCGCTTCATAAACATCTTCAACTACTTTAGAAGTTAAATTGTTGTTGTTTGACATATGATTCTTCCTGTATAATTTTCTTGCCCTTACGGACGTTAGGCATATAATGTAGTTCTTCCCATGTTCTTATGCTGTGACAGTTAGCGCACCTAACCTCACACTTTCTTACTTCTTCAAACAATTCTTTTATGTATCCTCTGTTTATTTTTTTATTGGTTAGGTTCACTCTTCGTACCATTCTGGACATTTTTGCAGCGCCTCCTGATGCGGAAGCGTCTAAAAGAATGTGTTTGTTTTCTCTAGTGACATGATCAAAGTGTAATGCTTTGGGATGTTTATTATAACCACAGTCTTTACATCCTCTTTCCATTTTAATTTTATTAAGCTTGTGATATCTTCTATCCCGTATATACTTACTATAATCTCGTGCGCTACAATTAATGCGTTTCACTCCAGTTACTCCCAATTTTATACTCTCCATCAAGAGGACAGTTTAAATTATAATAGTCTGCTGTCTGTCTTATACAGTCAACACCTAATGATCCTACCACAGATGATACTTCTTTGTCAACTTCTATTTGCCACTCATCGTGGATGTTAGCAACAAAGTGTGCATTTAATTTTTTATCTTTGATGTGTTTATCTAGCATGATCAATGCTCTTTTCATTGCGACTGCACCCGCCCCTTGTAGCAGGGTATTGAGTGCGCTGTGCTGTGATCTAATAAATAACCTACGGCCATCTAGTGCTTTGATTGATCCCTTTGTAGCCGCTCTTGATACTCTATCTCTAAGAGTTTTAAGTGATGGGAGATTAGTAAGGAAGCGTTGTTTAAGTTCTCTGCCATCTTTTTTATTTCCTCCAACCACAGTTCCAAGCTTCGCATCTCCGGCTCCGTATATGAGGGCATAGATGAAAGTCTTAGCCTGATTTCTAGATTCAAGTCCTGCAAGCTTTTGATTAGTGGTGTGTATGTCTCCGTTGATGATTTCATTTATGTATTCCTTATCATCCATATAATGTGCGAGCATTCTTAATTCCAAACCAGAAGCATCTATACCTACCAAATCATATCCTTCTGGTACAGTCCAACAAGCCCTACACTCTTTTCCGTAAGGAGAATTTATACTAGGACACTGTGCCATGTTAGGACTTCGATGCGTCATGCGTCCAGTAATAGTACCATTGGGATTTACAAAACCATGTACTCTCCCATCCTCTTCTAAAGAATCAAACCAAGAACTTATCTGTGCTATCCTCTTCTGATACATAAGATAGTCAGCTATAAGTTTAGCTTGAGGTATACCCTTTATCTTTTTAAGAGTGCCTTCATCTACAATAGGCTGACCTGTAGGTGTAAACTTAGTAGGCTTCCACCCAAACTCTTGTAGGTACTCACCTATTTGTTTACGTGAACCTAAGTTAAAAGGAATAACTTCTTTCCTTACCACTACATTGTCAGACTGCATAACTACATATTCACTAGTAGTTAGTCTAGCCCTACGGAGAGGCTTTGTATATTGTATCTCAGCCATCCTAGATAAAGAGCCGTCCTTATTATAGGACGGACGTAATGTAGTATAGGTAGTGTGTGGTTTAAATTCTTTATGTACTTCTGCTACTACTTCATTAAGCTTCTCATTTAACTCTGCTGTTAATAGAGATGCCATCTTCTCATCAAACAAGAAGCCATGATCCCTTTGGTCATTTAAAATTCTAGCGGTCTCTTGTTCTAAGTCTATAGATTCTCTACTAAATCCGTTGGTTTCTAGTTTAAGTCTGTCATAAACTCTCTTGTTAAGAACAGTGTCACGTTCACAATACTTAACCATATCCATAGAGAAGTTTTTAAAATCATCGTACTCTATCTTAGGCAAGCCGAGTCGGAAGCCCCATGATTTTAGACTATGCCCTCCATCCCTCACAGGATTTA